>Ga0209443_1001231_pt1 | contig 16415 bp, 9 predicted proteins | sample LauGreBMM110DCMD_2_FD_187571 | JGI IMG/M metagenome (GOLD analysis project Ga0209443, IMG submission 187571) | Freshwater lake microbial communities from Lake Michigan, USA - Su13.BD.MM110.DCMD (SPAdes) (version 2) | ecosystem: Environmental > Aquatic > Freshwater > Lake | place: Lake Michigan... | reverse complement strand
AATATTTAGAAATTTTTGTTTTAAAATATTTAGAAATTTTTGTTTTAAAATATTTAGAAATTTTTGTTTTAAAATATTTAGAAATTTTTGTTTTAAAATATTTAGAAATTTTTGTTTTAAAATATTTTCTAAACCTAATATATAACATGACACATCCGACCCTTCTGACTCTTGATAGGGACTTTAAGCTCCGCGGCGGTTTTACTCTTATGCATAGCTTTTATCTTAGCCCAAGTCAAGCAAGTTATGATGCTGTATTAGCTGTTGTACAAGCATCTAAAGTTGCTAACAGTGCTGTAACTGGGGTTCGTTATCTAATAACTCTGGCAGATGGCACTGTTGTTGCTGATACTAGCAAAACTAATAATAGTTATCAAAATTTTTTAGACAAGACAATTAATGAGACCCATTTTACACGCATAGCTATTGCAACTAGTTTGTTATCAGTCTCCGGGCTAGGAGACGAGGAAAAATTTTCGTCGTCGACAAGACAAAATGAAATATATCATGCTGTCCGCGTCGGAAAGACACCAAATAATGCTTTGGGAGTAATGAGATATTCATTTAGAGAAATCGTTTAAATTATTTACTGATATATACATTCCATTAGCAATAAATAGTATCATTAATCGCAGACTATCCGAAAAAGAAACATTTATTTTAGTACAATAAGTAATAAAAATATATATTTTTATTACTTATAAAATATATATATATATATATATATATATGCCAGACGAGTTATCTTTTTTTTTGGGTGGAGTTTTTAGGGTTGGTGAAGAAATGAACAAAAGTGTTTTGGATAATTTAAACGGAATTGATATATTTGATGATATAAACCGTAACACAAAATCCGCCATTTCTTTTCAAACAACCTTAACTGATTTTAGTGTTCCCACCAAAGTATTTGGCAGTTTACCTTTTACAATTACTGCACCAAAATCAAATAGCACAGGTCCTTTTACTTATACCAGCTCCAATTTATCTGTGGCAACTATTTCTGGAAATAAAGTAACAATTATTGCCCCAGGAGTAACTACCATCACAGCAAAGCAGGCGGCAACAGCTGATTTTGTTTCAGCAACAATAACAGCACAGTTTACAGTAGAACAATCATCTTCAGCGAACCCAGTACTTATAGATTCAACCCTTGGTGCATTATATTTTTTGAATACATCATCCCAATATGCCAAGCTAACAAAGTCTTTGGACATTAAAAGTGTTGTCTCTTTAACTGGCGTAAAAGTATTTGTATAAAAATATAATAAATCTGAGTTTTGTCATGTGGGGTTTTCGTGTAATTATTATCCTACACAGGTTGAAACAACTATTGACACTACAGAAAGACATCAGTAAATAAACACATAAATATTTTTTATGCAGTTCCATATAAAATATTTTAGTATGATTGAAATACGAGAATTTGAAAAAAGCGTAAGCGCTCTAAATATTTAATGTCGTAAAATAATTTAAAGAGTTTATTAATAATAATAAATATAAAAATGTTAAGTTTTTTAATTAATTCTATTAGAACGGGACTAGTCTGTTTTTTATTAAATGATTATCTAAAACGTAATTATCCTGATAATTATACTAATTTTTTAATTACATCATCATACAAGTTAATTAGTCTTTATAGTAAAGGACAGTTATTCTACAATAAGGCTGTGATAAAATTAAACTTAATTGTAGAATCAAACCCACACTTAAAAAAAATAGTTAATGACATTTATAAAAAAAATGTTATCAAAAATGAGATATATCATATCAAAAATGATTCAATCCATGTGAAATATTATACAGATAATAAAGAACAATATTTTGAACCTGATGAAAATAGTATTTACTTATTTTCTGATAATGAAAAAGCTATTGATACCCGTTGTGTTAACAGAGTAATATTACATTCTCAACCATTTAATACTAATTATGAGTTATCAAATATTCAATTTATGTTAGTCGAAGTTAAAATAAACGATGTTTCTTATAAAATAAATCTTAAAACAGAAGAATTTAACTATTATATTGTTGATAATATTCTGGATTTAAAATTTTTCAAGTATTATTTGTATAATTATCAAATATGCCAATTAACGAGTGAAGATAGGCTGAATCTTAACAAATTGAATGTCAAAATTATTGACCAGAACGTAAATGTGAGAGAATTTGAAGTTTCTGATGATAAATTCATTATAATAAAAAAAGACGACTATATTTATTAATTATTAATAATATATTATTAAAACGATTTAAAAAAAAAATGAAATAATTAAATACAAATGGAATCCCAGCATAATACAATGACAACTGAAACACCCTGCATGGATACATTTCATTATTTATCTGATAAATGGACTCTTTGGGCGCATTTACCTCATAATACTGATTGGAGCATGCAAAGTTATATTCCAATTTCTACTTTTAAAACAATAGAAGAAACCGTTGCGGTTACAGAGACACTTCCCGCCATTTTAGTGGAAAATTGTATGTTGTTTATGATGCGTGAAGGAATTAAGCCAGCTTGGGAAGACCCTAAGAATAGAAATGGTGGTTGCTTTTCATACAAAGTTTCTAATAAAAATGTTTATAAAGTTTGGAAGGAATTAACTTATGTTGTTGTTGGCGGAACTATTAGCAAACAATTAGGGTTTGTTAATTGTGTTACTGGGATTACCATTTCTCCTAAGAAAAATTTCTGTATAATTAAAGTTTGGATGACTGATTGTAACAACCAGAATCCTGCAGTTGTAACAAATGATGTAAAGGGCTTAATACCACAAGGGTGTTTATTTAAAAAACATACACCAGAATATTAATAAAATTATTTATATAAATATACAAAATATATAAATAGTAAATCAATATAAAAATTTTTCATAATAATAATAAAATACAATGAAATACCCTTATATTATATTTTATAGGCATGATAAATTTGGTTACATCGATAAATTTTTTATTGAAAATAGTGAAAAACTTAATTGTTCCATTTTTATAACAAATAATAAAACGGATTTAAATAAATTATTTGATTCGAACTATCAAATATTAATTACATATGGAGACAACGAAGAGGAATATATAGAAAATGTAATGTCTGTAATAACTGAAAGAATGAGGAATAGATGGATTCATTTAAAAGAAATAAACTCTATTTATGATTTCAATCAAGCTGTAAACTATTGTTTTATATACAACTGCTCTTATAAGAGAGAACAAGTGAGACCCATTTTTTCGGTTTTTACACCTGCATACAATTCTTATAATAAGATTGTGCGAGCCTATGAAAGCTTAAAAAAACAAACGTTAAAAGATTGGGAGTTTATAATTATAGATGACTCGCCCGACGATGAACATTTTAATTTTTTAAGAAATTTAATGATACATGATTCTAGGGTAAGACTTTATAGAAAAAGTGAAAATAATGGAAATATAGGAAATCTTAAAAATGAAGCAGTTTCTTTATGTAGAGGAAAATATGTGCTTGAGTTTGACCACGACGATGAAATATTGCCTTTTGTACTACAAGATTCAGCTGACTATTTTGACAAAAACGAAGAAGTGGGTTTTATTTATATGGATTGTATAATATTATATGAAAATGGCTCAAATCATTTTTACGGTGACTTTATTAGTAAAGGATATGGTAGTTATTATTGTCAAAAGTATAATAATAAATGGGTAAATGTTTATAACACATCAAATATAAATAATATTACATTAAGTCATCTGGTTTGTTGCCCGAATCATCCAAGAATTTGGAGAAAAACATCATTAATTGAAGCTGGTAATTATTGTGAGTTTTTACCTATTTGCGATGATTACGAGATTATACTTAGAACGGCATTAACAACCAAAATTGCCAAAATTCATAAATTCGGATACATTCAGTATATGAATAACAATAATAATAATTTTTCATTAATTAGAAATAGCGAAATAAATAGGATTGGTCCGCAATTTATTTATCCTATATTTTATAATAATTTTAAAATTAATGAACATATGAAAAGTTTAAATGCATATGAGGATGAAACGTACATAGATAACGCAAGCCAAATTTGGAAGAGGGATGACTCATATGAACATAAATACTGTAATAAAATTGTAAATGTTGATTACGATAAACAATACTGTATTATAGGGTTTGATAGTTTGTTATTAAATATAGAAAAAATTAAACTACTATATAAAAATGAAACAAATGACTTTTTTATTCTAGATAATAAATGTAGTGTTGAAAACTTGCAATATTTATTAGATATTTATGGGTTTTCTATGTGTAAATGTTACAGTCTAATAGATGAAACACCTGAGGTTTTAATTAAATATTTTATGTTGCGTTATAAATCTTGTGAAAATTATGAAATTATAAATAATTATATACATAAAATAGAGTATAACTCAAATTTTACTGAGAGACATGATGTTATTAATTATGTAAGTAAACCAGAGGATAAGTATTTGGAAATAGGAGTTGAAACCGGGTATACTTTTAACAACGTTCATTTTACTAATAAAACCGGCGTTGACCCTTCACCGGCTTTTGAATCAGATAATTTAGTTATAAAAACATCCGATGACTTTTTCGAAAATGTAGAGGTAAATGGTTTATTTGATATGTTGAATAGTTTATTTGATATTGTTTTTATAGATGGTATGCATCAATCAGAATATGTAATAAAAGACATAAATAACGCAATAAATTATTTAAATGAAAATGGTAAAATTTTATTAGACGATGTAATACCATTAAATTACGACGAACAACTGAAAATTCCATTCAGACATACATATGAAGATGGAATATTAAAAACAATGGTTCCGTGGACTGGAGATGTATGGAAAGTATTATTTTATATATTACAATTTTATAGAGACAGTCTCGATTTTAGCTATTTTTATAATTTAAATTACAGGGGTGTTGCGGTGTTACAAATTAAACAAAAATTTAAAATCCCAGAATCTGATATAGTTTCTATTAACGCATATAGTTATACAACCGATTTTAACACATATATGGATTTAATGAAAACCCTTAATAGTAAATTATAAAGTATAAAGTATACCTTATAAAAACTTGATATTTTACATCTTTGAAGAATTAAAATGTGACAAAAATAATATAAATATATTTATATCAATATATTTATATGGATAACGAAGAAATAAAAAAATATCCAAACGGGGTGTGGTATATCAATAAAATTTCAAGAAAACAATTTTTTAATGAACGAAATAAACAGTTATGGAATAAAGAAACAAGAAGATGGTATTATGATAATAATCGCACCGTAGAAGCAAAACATAATATTCCGCATTCCACAGAGTAGTAAATATGAAAAGGTGTAATAATTCTATTATTTTTGTAAATAATATACATTTTCTGCCACTTTAAGTGGTTTAATAGAATAAATATTCTTATATTCTTCTTTTTCATTTTTCCTATTTCGTTCATTTTCTTCATTTGTATTATTTCGTTCTTCTTTATCATTGGTATTATTTTGGTTTCTTAGTTGAAATGTTGCCGGCTTCATTATTATAACTAATAATAATATATTTTTTTTAATTACAAATTAAAGAAAATATAATATTTAAATTAAATGGAATTAATAATTAACGAATTAATTAATTCAGAAGAGCCAAAGTTATGTTTAAATATGATTGTAAAAAATGAATCTCACATAATTAAAGATACTTTAGATAAATTATTACAAAAAGTTCCAATTGACTATTGGGTAATTTCTGATACAGGTTCAACTGATAACACAAAGGAAATAATAATCAATTTTTTTAAAGAAAAAAATATTAAAGGTGAGCTATTTGTGGATGAATGGAAAGACTTTGGGTATAATAGAACAAAGGCATTAGAACATGCTTACGGAAAAAGTAAATACTTATTAATAATTGACGCGGATGATGAAATACACGGAGATTTTGTACTCCCCGATTTAAAAATGGACTCTTACTTTATACAGTACGGTGATGTAAATGGAACAAGTTATGTAAGGCCACAAATCGTTAATAATAAAAAAAAATGGATGTATTATGGTGTTCTCCATGAAGCTCTTGTATGCCGTGAAAATACAAATGGGCATGCTACAATTAATGGAAACTACTATACTATTTCAGGAAGGACCAGTAGTAGAAATCAAGATAAAGATAAATATTTAAAAGATGCCTTGATTCTTGAAAAGGCATACGAAGAAGCTTTTAAAAACAAAGCTGAAATATACAATAGATACGGGTTTTATTGCGCAAATAGTTATTATGATTATGGAAAATACGAAGAAGCTATAAAATGGTATAAAATAACTCTTGATAATAATAATTGGGTGCAAGAAAAGTATGTCACTTGTTTAAGGTTGTATAACTGTTATAATGTTTTAAACCAAAAAGAAACTGGGTTTTTTTATTTAGTTAAGTCATTTTCATATGATAAAGAGAGAGTAGAATGTCTATGTGAATTAATAACTTATTATTGCATAAATGGTATGAACGATATTGCTTATGGATATTATAATATTGTGAAGCCATTTTACAATGAAAAATATTTAAAATATAATTTACAAGGTAAACTATTTCTAGATGTAAGCAAGGCAAATTTTATTTTACCATATTACATGATTTTAATTGCTGATAAAATGCAGGACTTTGATACAATAATTCAAATGTATAAAATTTTATTTATAAAGAAACACATATTTTCAACTCAACAAAATAAAAATTTTTTTATAGGAAATTTGCTTTATAATTTACAGTTTTTTATTGAAAGAGTTAAGAATGACACAGAATTTATGAAATTATTTAAAGAATACATTGATTTTTTAATTTCATTAAATTATCCAGTTTATGATTACGATTTTATGGTTAAATATGAAATATATGGAATTATAAAACCTAAATTAGATACTCCTCTATTTACTCAAGATGAATGTTTTAAAAGTAATAAAATATTATTTTATACAGGCTATTCACCATTTAAGTGGAACTATACATACAGCCTTACTAATGCCTTAGGTGGGTCAGAAACCGCGGCGATTAGTTTATCACAAAATTTTCCCAAAAATTATCAAATATATATTGCCGGAGCTGTTGAAGAAGAAACAATTGATAATATTAAATATGTAAATTTAAATAATTTAAACAATTTAATAAAGACTACGGCATTCCATACAATAATTGTTTCAAGATATTTAAATTTTTACGAGTTGTATCAAAACTTTTCATCATACCAAACATTTATTTGGGGTCATGACATAGTTTTGTTTCCCTATGGAACAAATTTGTCAGTTGAAAATATAATTAAAAAATGGTCTCCGAAAATTAATGGCTGCGTTTGTCAAACCGAATGGCACAAGAACCTTTTTATTTCATTGTATCCGGAATTAAAGGAAAAAATGCGTATCATTAACAATGGCATAAACCCTGAACTATTCACTTTTAACAATAAAAAGGTTATGAATAAATTTGTGTACACATCTTGTAGTGAAAGAGGTCTTAAAAAATTGACTCAATTATGGCCTAAAATTACTGAAAATATCCCAGACTCAGAGTTATTTATTGCATCGTACAACAATTTTCCAAATTCTGAAGAAGACAACACAATTTTAGAATATATTCAAAAAACCCCTAGTATTACGCATGTCGGTAAGTTAAATAAAACAGAATTGTATAATTTAATGTCTAGTGCGGAATATTGGTTATATCCGAGTTATTTTCAAGAAACTTCGTGTATTACTTCTCTCGAATTATTAGCTTCTGAGGTTGTTTGTTTATATTATCCAGTTGCTGGACTTGTAAATACTATTGGAGATTATGGACTACAAATTTCTGAAGGAAATGAAATTGATACATTATTAAATTTGTCTATCAAACAAAAAAATGAACTAAAGAAAAAAGGAAAAGAATATGCTTTTAATTGTTCTTGGAAAAATAGAGCGGTTGAATGGGGTAATATGATTTTTTCAAAAGAAACCAAAGAAACCAAAGAAACCAAAGAAACCAAAGAAACCAAAGAAACCAAAGAAACCAAAGAAACCAAAGAAACCAAAGAAATACAAGAAAAAATGAATAAACCATCTATCGAAAAAAATAATATTAAAGTTATCAATTTGAAAAAGAGAGAAGATAGAAAAAAATCAATGATAGAACAGTTTGAAAGAGAAAATATAACCAATTATGAGTTTATTGAAGCGGTTGATGGTAATGAACTAAAAGAGACTGATGAACTCAGATTGCTTTTTGAAGGCAATAATTTTAATTATCGTAAAGGTGTTATTGGATGTGCGTTAAGCCATTTAAATATATACAACTCTTTGATAAATGATGCAAATAATGACTATTACATTGTTTTAGAAGATGATGTTGATATATGTATTGATTTTAAATCAATTTTGAGTAAAATTACAGATAAATTTGTAAAACAAAATATCGAACATTTAGCGTTAGCTCTTTCCTTATCTAACAGTACATATGATATATCAGGTAATGAAAATGAAATACACATTTTTGAAAAAGATGTTTATAAATTATGGAATATTGGGTTTGCTTATATTATTAGCAAACAAGCCGCACAAAACATTTTAAGTTTTGTTAATAATTGTTCTATTAAATGCGCGATTGACAATCCACAATCTTACGGGGAGATAATCAAGTATAATTATGCTAATAAATTTGTAGTTTCTCATAAAGATATGTCGTGTTTTGGTTCAGATATAAACAATAATAGTAATTGTCTAACATTTTCAATAAATTCCGAAAATAAAAAAGATATAAGAATTGCTTTTTGCGATTGGTGGTATGATGAATATTGCGGGGGTTCTTTTGATTTTTATAATAATTTTATTACTGATATATTGAAAAAATACGGAAACATTGGAGAAGTAATTATTGTTGGTCCTACTCAAAATCCAGATGTATTATTTTATAGTATTTTTGGAAATGAACATACAAAATACCCTAATGTTAGAAAAGTATTCTTCTCAGGAGAACCATTTGGTATAAGAGCTGAAGCTAATTTCAATTTCACATTTGATAGAAATAGTGATAAAAATACTAGATTTCCGTTGTGGTTAGGATATATGAATGATTATTTGTTAGAAGAATGCCAACGTAGAAAAAAAGGTGTTATAAATGTTTCAAAGAGAGAAAATTTCTGTTCTTTTATAGCGAATGGAGAAGTTAAAACAACACACCGAAGAACTATTGTTGAAAAATTATCAAGATATAAAAAGGTTCACTGTGGAGGCAATTATTTGAATAATATCGGATTTAATGTACCAAGAGGTGTAAATTGTTCCGGAAAAATAGAACATAATAATAAATACAAGTTTGCGATTGCCTTTGAGAATGAAGACTATCCTGGTTATGTTACTGAAAAGATTTGCGATATTTTTAAATCCAACTGTGTTCCTATTTATTGGGGGACAAAAGAAGTAGTAAATGATTTTAACCCATCCACTTTTATTAATGCGAATGATTTCGCGAATTTTGATGAATTAGTTGAATACATTATTAAGGTGGATAATGATGATGAATTATATGCCAGCTTTTTCAAAGAACCAATGTTTTCGAATAAATGGTTAGACGCATTTAATGACCCAAATAAAACATTTTATAAAAATTTGGCGGATTGTATTATAGGTAAAAATACAAATTTGTATGATAATTATTTAAATGCGAGTAATCCTTTAAAAAGAAAGAATATATGTGTCATACATAATTGTAATTTAAAAGATATTGGTCTAAAAAGACTTGAATATTTGATAAACCATATTAATAAAAGTAAGTTAATTAAAAAACTGGAGAAAATATATATAAATAATATCGGAATTCCGATATCAGAAAATAAATATGGAAAAAAATATGATATTTGTAATTATTCATCTAATGGACAATTGTGTGAACATCCAACAATTAATAAACTAAAAGAAATGTCAGAAAATATTAATAATTATAATATTTTATATTTACATTCAAAAGGAATTACTCATGACTATGGAAAAAAATGTATAAATGATTGGATTGATATGATGGTATATTTTATAATCTATAATCATGATATCTGTATTGAACAATTAAATAAAGGTTATCAAGCGGTTGGTTGTAATTATACTACAAATTTATCGTATGCTCCATCACATTTTTCTGGAAATTTTTGGTGGGGTGATTCAGATTATATTAAACAGTTGCCTTTACTGGATTCAGATTCATTAAATGTGGAAAATCGTTTTAAAAATAATCGTTGGGATGCCGAATTTTGGATATGTAAAAATAACCCCAGGGTTTTTGAAATCCATAACTCAAATACTGACCATTATAATAACGAGTATCCTAGTGAAAAATATTGTAAAAACAATATTAATACTTCGAATAAAGAAATTACTATTTATAATATTTGGCATAATAAGCTATTTGATCATTGTTATAAAAATCTTGACAATTATTCACTCGATAAAATTACAATGTATGATGTGAATCAAAAATATTCAAAAGAATACAATAAAGAGAAAAAATACAATATTGTTAGTGAATACAAATTAGATAACTATAATAGTCTCTATCAAGCTACTAATTATTGTCAAACCTCTTGTTTATATCACGTATTCAAAAACAAACTATACACAAAGACAAATTATATCGGGTTTATACAATATGATATGGAATTAGAGTCAGATTTTATTTATGATATGGAACAAAAAATAAATTCGTCTGAAAATAATACTTATTTTTACAGTTTAACAGTTGCTAATAAGATTGATGTTAGTTACATATGTAAACCATATGACAATTCAATACTCGAGAAATACAATAATTATTTTAATACAAGTCATACATACGAATCAATAAAGGGTCATCATAAAGCGGACAAATTCATATGTCTTCATACATTTGTTATACCGACAAAGACATTTATTAATATGATGACTTGGTATTGTACAATAACAGATTGGTTACACAAAAACTATATAAATGGATTATATTCTGAAAGTATGTCTGAAGTAACAGAGGAGATATTTGGATTATTTTTATTGCTCCAACTAATCGAAAATGATAATATACAATTAGAAGAATTAAAGTTACACCACGAATGGCCAAATTTACATAATAATACCAATTTTATTAACTATAAAGATACAGTTCACTATTTTTCATTAGATAAAATAATAGATAATAGAATTAGTAATCAAAATATAAATCTTTCTTATTTTACTGATAAAGATACTACTCATTCTTACTTAGAAACATATGAAAAATTAATGAAAGATAAATGTTTAACATCTAAAAATATATTAGAAATTGGTGTTCAATATGGTGGGTCAATGAAATTATGGAATGACTATTTTGTTAACGCAAATATATATGGTATTGATATTAGTCAAGCTCCTATTTTTTTGAATGAATACAAGAGGATTAACTGTTTAAAAATGAATGCATATTCACAAGATAGTATCGATTATTTTTCAAAACAAAACATAGTGTTTGATTTTATTTTAGATGATGGTCTACATACACTTGACAGTATGATATACTTTATAAAAAATTATTTACAATTATTAGATACAGAAGGTATATTAATAGTAGAAGATGTTCAAGATATAAACTGGTGCGACACTTTTAAAACATTGGTGCCAAATGGATATACATATGAAATAATCGATTTGAGACATATTAAAAATAGATGGGACGATATATTGTTTGTTATTAAAAAAAATAAAATAATTGCTGAAAATATAAAATTAGAAATAAATGAAATGAACGAAACAAAAATAAATAAAATAAATAATTTAAGTGTAATGGCAATTTTCAAAAACGAAACCATGAATTTGAAAACATGGATAGAGCATTATTTATGGCAAGGGGTTGAACATTTTTATTTAATTGATAATGATAGCTCTGACAACCCTCTAAATATTTTACAAGAATATATTGATAAAAACATAGTCACATATTATTTTAAACCAGAGAAATATCAACAGGAAAATAATTATAGAAATGTATTTGATAATGAAAATTTAAAAGAAAAAACTAAATGGTTATGTATTTGTGATTTAGATGAATTCTTTTTTGGAACTGAACAAAAATTAGTCGATGCGATTTGTGAATTTGATGAATACAACGTTATCTATACAAATTCATTTTTCTATGGTAGCGATAATTTAATAGACCACCCAAAAGATATTAGAACTGCTATTTTACATAGAGAAGAAGACATTGAAAATGGAACAAAATACATATTTAAACCATCTGCTATTAATGATAGCTCTGAAATATGGATTCATTGGTTAGTAAATTCAGGGACTATACAAAAAAAACATATGAATGAGATTACACAAAATAATAAAATAAGACTAAACCATTATCGAATACAATCCTTTGAATATTTTAAAAATGTCAAGATGACAAGAGGCGATGTATCAGTTCAAACAAATGAAAGTATTAGAGATTTAACTTACTTTGAGAATTATACAAAAATAGCTACGATTAAAGACGATATATTGAAACAAATAGTTGAAAATGGATACAATAATTTAAATAAACAACCTAATACTGCTGTAATAGTTGAACCTAGATTTTTAAAACATTTACCGTTTGTAATTAATGATTTTTATAAAAAATTAGGACAAGGATGGAAAGTCGTATTTTATTGCGGTGAGGGTTTAAAAAATATATGGTTAGATTTAATAAATAATGAAGACATCGAAATTAGAGAACTTAAAAATAACTGTTACAAATATAATGAATATTGCGATTTTATAAAATCTAAAGAATTGTGGGAAAATTTGTATGGTGACTATGTATTAGTATTTACGGCAAATAGCACAATTATAAATAAACCGCCATACACAATTGACTATTATATGAGTTTAAATAAAAGTTATATTGGTGGAAACCAATGTTATTTATGGAATGAAATGAAACGTGAAAATATTTACCCTCAAAGTTGTAATTTTCAAGGTGGACTCTCATTAAGAAAAAGATTAGATATGATTAAAATTATTGATACGTTTGGAAGTAGTAAAACAAGTGAAAATTGTCAACAGTCTCAAAGTTTATTAACAGATGCGGAAGATGTTTATTTTGCGATAGGTTGTTACAAATTAGGGCTGCCAGTAGGAGACGATGTCATTAGTTCACATTTTTCAGTTCATAATTATTTGAAAGATGGGTTTTTTGGAGCCAATTGTTTAGCACCTGGTTATTATTTAAATTTAATACAAAAGTATGATAATATATGTGATAATATATATTTATTTAAGGATATTAGTTATATTGATAGCGAAATATTGTCGCTACATCCAAGCACTGGATTCTTTAGTAACTGTACTGTAAAGTTATTTGATATCATTTTATATTTTAACGCTGTAAAAAAATTGCCCATATTTGTAGATAGTTCAAAACAATTAGATTTATATAAATTTGGAACTAATATGAATGATATAACTCATCAATATTTTTCGAATAATTTAGATTATGAAATTAATTACGAATATCCTATAGATTTTAGAGAACAGTATCAATATAGTAATTATGAAAATCTAAACTTTAAAGATTTGACACATTTTGTTAAAAAATATTTTACTCCATCGGAAGATATAAAAAATGATATTAATTATATTGAAAATAAATATAATATTAATAACTATCATGATATTTGTGTTTTATTTTATAGAGGCAATGATAAGGCTACAGAAATCAAGTTACCATCTTATGAGTCAATTGTAGAAAAAGCTAGAACATTATATAATGAAAATAATAATATAAAATTCTTAGTTCAAAGTGACGAAATTGAATTTATAGAAAGAATGATACAAGAATTTCCAAACAATTCATTTTATTTTAAAGATGAAATTAGAACTATTAAAAAAACAAATCAGTTATCAGTTGATAAAGTAAACAAAGAATCAAATTTTGTATATTCGCAATATTATCTAGCTATAACAATTATAATGTCAAAATGTAAATATATTGTCTGTAATACTGGTAATTGTTCTTTATGGATAGCATTGTTTAGAGGAAATACTGATAATTTATATCAGATTGTATAAACTATTTTGTTTTCAAGTTTTTTTATATTATTCTTATGACAATATGTTAATATATTTTTTGATTTAAAAATTTTATTATAATAATAATCGTAATTATTTATAACTTTATTTACTGTTTCTATTATATTATCATAAGAGGACCAAATTATCAAATCATTATACGGTATTAAATTATTAAGCGGAGATTCTTCTGATATAACTATAACTCCTGATAATAAAGCTGGTAATACACGTAACTCTTCAAATGTATGATGATGTTCTGTTTGATGAATATTAATAAGTATTTTTATATTAAGATATAATTTTTTTAATTCATCATTGCCAAAACAATTATTTATATTTTTATGATGTAAATTAGCTAATTGAATATTATCCAACAATTGTTTCCTTCGAGGTTCATTTATATTAATAAATGTAGTTAATACATTTAATTCTCTATTTTTTTTATAATTTTGTAAATCATAATCAAATAATACAGGAGAAATATATAACATTTTTTTATAAAAATTATTATATTTATTACTAGCGTAAATATTGTATATATTTGGAATACTATAATCTATAACTATATCAGAATTAATCAACTCTTCGTATTTATCAATACGAACCAAATAAGGTTCTCCAGTATTTGTGAATACTTTACCTTGTAAACACTTTAGGTTAATGTCACGACCATTTTGTGTCACCAAAGTATGTTCCCAATTGATATTTATTCTTATTAATTTATTATTGTTATTAAATGTATAATTTTTGGTTCCCAAAATAATATTAATATTTAGATTATGTTTTATTATTATTATTTTTAATAGTTCAATTATATATTGTATATAACTATTTACATAATAAATATCAATTTCTGTATATATATTAGAATTTTCTACTTGAAATAACATATACACATTATATATTATAAAATGTGTATTATTGCGAATTATAAAACATTATATATTAATATTTATTAATTATTTATTTGCGTATGAAAGCCATCATAAAATCGTCAGCACGATTGTTAGTTTTTCTTGTATCAAAATATTTAATATTAAATTTATCTTTAATATAATTTATGTAAAAATTTGGAAATATGCTTAAGTCTATAAATTTATCAATATTTTCAGGCTGAATATCCTCAATTACATATATGCCATTTTTACTTAAATATTGATTCAAAAACATAAAAGAAAATACCTGGTGTTCACAATTATGACTTCCATCATCTATAATTACATCTAAATTAGAATTAATAGTTTTTATAACATTTTGTAAAGATAACGCATTACTCTGGTCTGCTACAAATGTAGTAATTTTATCTGTATTTAATTCTGGATGTCCATAAATATCTATTCCATATATTTTGGAATTGGGAAAATATTCAGCCCAACATTTTAAACTATTTCCTGTTTTATACCCTAGGTAAACTACTCCACTCATTTGTCCATTTTCAATCGAACCAATACCAATTTCTAACATATTACGGACTTCATATCTTAAATATTCAAAAAGAGAAGTATATCCTGGTATATAATTATGACAACCACTTGCTATATTTTTATCCAACTTGTATTTTTTAGAAATAACATCTAATATTTGTAAAGAACGTATTTGATAAATTATATGGTCTAAAAAAATAATATTACTAGTATCTCTTGAAATAGATTCATAAAATAAAAAGTCTCCACCATGAAATTCACCAAATTTGCTCTTTATATTTAATTCATATGGCACTATTCCACATGGTGTTCCAATATTTCCTATCTTTATTTCATTAGTTTCTGGAACACATCTATCTTCCCAAGGTCTAAAATTCATTTTTGCTACATATAAACAATTTTTATCTACACAATCTCTCCTAAGTAATTGAAAAGTATTCGTTAAATATATGTCGTCATCGTCTGCGTGTAATACAAAATCCCGTTTTTCTAACATTGAATTATATTTATTACGTATTCCATGACCCCAATGTCCTAAATTAGTGGACTCATAATGTATATATATTTTACATAAATAATCACTAGTGTCTATTTCAAAATTAGGAATTATACCATCAAACACAAGGGTAATACAATCTTGTTCGGTTAATTGATTTTTTAAAGAATATAACATATTTTTAACACTTTCTCTACCTATAGAAGCAATTAATATATTAAAAGTTGGCATTTAATATTATACAAGAAACAAAAATGACTACTTTTAACGGAAATTAAAGGAAAATGTATTTCAAAAAAAATAATTAAATTTACTATTGTCATACTTTGTATAGAGACCTGTACAAACAAAATGTCCCCACAACGGGCACCAGACTTCATTCGCGATACCCAAAAATGCCGCTGATAATGCGAATGTGCTTCTTGACAATACAACAACATC
>Ga0209443_1001229_pt1 | contig 16430 bp, 19 predicted proteins | sample LauGreBMM110DCMD_2_FD_187571 | JGI IMG/M metagenome (GOLD analysis project Ga0209443, IMG submission 187571) | Freshwater lake microbial communities from Lake Michigan, USA - Su13.BD.MM110.DCMD (SPAdes) (version 2) | ecosystem: Environmental > Aquatic > Freshwater > Lake | place: Lake Michigan... | reverse complement strand
TCGATTGTCAAAGAGGTTTCTTCTGGGCCGAAGTTCGCAGTTGGGCCAGGAACGGCAGCAGCCGCCTGCGCTGGTTCGGCAGGGTTGAAACTTGGAACGGCCTTGATGATCTGGCAAAGGCGCATCGAGTTGCGCGCGCCCTGGTCGGCGCGGATAGCGGGGACAATACGCAAGAGGTATATATGCAAACGGCGAAGCGCGGCTGGAAGGCGCTCAAGGGATCGGGCCAATCTGATTTTGCGGTTTCCGATGGATCGGGCAAAACAACCCGCCGCTTCTATTCAGATAAGCAAAGGATTATTTGCCCAGGATTAAAGCAGCGCGCCGAACTTATTGTTTTTGCTAACACGCCTGCCAAGGATTTTCTGGCGGGCCTTCGCAGCAAGCGGCTGCATACATACGCGCGCGATGTAACCGAAGAATATGTAAAACAGTTAACCAGCGAAATACTTATAACTGATAGCAGGACGGGTAAGCGAACCTGGATATTACCCGAAGCAAATCGGCAGATAGGTAATCACGCCTTCGACTGCGCGGTTATGGGTTTGATCCTGGCGGTTCGCTGGGGAGTTGTCGGTAGGGACGCAACGGAAGCGCCTGAAGCGATCATAAGCCAGCCGAACGATAATGAGAACGCTTGACGCAACGCGCATAGGTAACGGCTGCTGGTCGGGTTTCTGCGCTTCGGTTGAACTGCGCGGGTTGTGGGCCTTGCCAGCAGCCGCCCATTTATTTGACCTGGCCCGCAAGTTTATGGCAATCAGCGGCGTATTTATCGGCCTGAACGAAGCGGAACTTTTGGCAATCAAGGCAAAGGCCCTGGCTGAAATTACCAGCGGAGTAGTTATGACAAACTATTCGGATAGCGGTTCATCGATCGGCAAGGCCATTGTGCTACCTGCCAAAGATAGGCTTACCGAAAGTATGTATGCGCTTCAGTTACTGCTACCCGCTACCTATGGAAACCCGCAAGCGCGCGTTATCCGATGCGATTGGAGTAACTACAGGGATTAACCTTTTATGCCTAAAAAAACCGCAGCGAATAAACTGAAGCCTGCCGCCGTAATCAAGCCGTTAAAGGCCAGCGCGGCGGGCGGGCAATCATTCACTTCGGTAGCCTACAGTTCTAACCGCGCGACAATTTACGGGCAGGCAGCGGACTTTTCTTCTGACTATCAGCCCAGCGATCGGCTGGAAATGATTAAGCGGATTCGCTACGGCGAAAGGAACTTCGGCCTGGTCAGGCAGGTTTTTAACGATTATGTTTTGTATTGTATCGGGGACAAAATATCGCCGCAGGTTGCCAGCGCTGAAGCCGATAAGGCCGATCTTTATGAATCCTGGTTTAAATCCTGGGCTTCCGATGTTTCGACCTGCGGGCGATTTAGCCTATGGGATATACAGCGGATCGTCCTGCGCGGCGCGTTGCGCGATGGGGATAGTTTTGTTATCCTGGCGATTGAGAACGGCAGGCCGAAACTGCAAATCGTAGAAGCGCATCGGGTTGGAAATCCTATCGGCGTTCCCATTCCAAAGGGAATGGTTGACGGAGTTTTATTTGACGCATCGGGCCGCCTGGTCGGATATAATGTTATCCAGGGCGATAACAGTAGCCGCCTATTTGATGCCGCTTCGGTTTGCCATATTGCAGAACTTGATTGGGCCAGCGGATCGCGCGGGCTTCCCATCCTTCAACATTCCTGGGGAGATATCCAAACGGAGGATGAACTCCTGCGCCTCGAAATGCTCGCAGTTCGGAATGATGCCGATGTTACGCGCGTCCTGAATCGCGCAGGTGGATTCGTTCCCCAGGATATGAAAGCCGAATTAGACGGCAGCGGTTCTTCAAATCTCGAAGGATTGGCTTCCCGTATGGGCGGCAAATTGCTGGCTTTGGAAGTTGGGGAAAGCCTAACTTCGATGGCATCTAACAGGCCCAGCCCAACTTTCCAGGGATTCTTAAAATCCGTCCAGGCCGATATCTTGCGCGGAACGCTGCCATATGAGTTCGTTGGCGATCCAGGTTCGATTTCTGGTTCGGCTATTCGGTTAACTACAGCGAAGGCCGACAGGGTATTTAATCGCTGGCAGCAGGTGATTATCGATAAACTTTGTCAAAGGGTTTGGGGTTTCGCCGTGGGCTGGGCCGTTGCCAACGGGGAACTTCCCGATGGGGAATGGAATGATATATCTTGGACAACGCCCAAGCGCCTGACAGTTGACGCTGGGCGCGAAGCAGCAAACGATCGCGCCGATGTAGAACTCGGCCTGTTAAGTATGTCAGAAATCTACGCCCAGCGCGGGCAGGATATGAGGCACGAACTGACGAAGCGCGCTAAAGATTTTCGTTTTATTTTCGACCTGGCAAAAGCCGAAGGTATCCCAATCTGGACACTTTATAAGCCTGGCTTTAATTGGCTGCAGCAGGGCGAGGGAAAGCCTACGCAGGCCGAGGTTGCGATGGAGCAAATCGATCCCAGCGCCGTAGGCTACGATCAACCTAAAGAAGAATAATTTTATGCGTTCCCTTATCAAAGCGATTACTTCAGGCCGTCCCTTTCTGGTCGATTATACTATCGCAGAAAATCATATCGAAGCCGTTAAGAAACACGGCTTCACCGATCTCCTGGCGCAGTTATTCGGCCCAGCGCCAAAGCCTTACCAGGTCGGCAATACCTTTGTTATCCCCATCGCTGGTCTGATCGGCAAGGGTTTAGCGCCTATCGAAGCCATTGGCGCGACTGATGTTGAAAAGGTTAACGACTATATTGACGAAGCGCTGGCGGCTAATCCTGCCCGAATTATTTTTGATGTTAATTCTGACGGCGGCACAACCGAAGGGGTCGAAGAACTTGCCGACAGAATCCGCGCGCTTAATATCGAAACGATTGCCTACAGTTCAGGTTCGGCAAATAGCGCGGCCTATTGGATTGCCAGCGCTTGCGATCGCCTGATCGTTTCTGGTTCGGCTTCTGTCGGAAGTATCGGCGTATATGTTGCCTTTATGGATCAAAGCGCCGCAGCCGAAGCGGCTGGCATTAAGCCCGTTGTTATTAGCAGCGGCCCGCTAAAGGGTATGGGTATGCCTGGCCTTTCGCTTACTGATTCACAAGCGGCATATTTGCAGGATGAAGTTAATTCGATTGCCGCCGATTTTAAGGCAGCCGTTAAAATGAAACGATCCCTGGTCAAAGAGGAAGATATGCAGGGCCAATCGATGCAGGGCAAGGTTGCCGTTGCAAAGAACTTGGCAACGGGCAGCGCGCCAACCCTAAAGGCTTTGCTGGCTTCGCTTGATATGGGTTTGCAGCAGGCGAACGCAAAGCCTACAGCCAAGCGAAAGATTTGATTTAAACGCTGCAGATTGGGCGCAGCGCCAGGTCGAAAAGTTGGATCGTGAAGCGAAGGCGTTTGACTCTAACCGCAAAGTTATGGCTTCAATCGAAGAACAACTTATCGCCGCCCAATCCAGCCTTTCGCAGGCTGTCGCAGAACGCTGCGACCTGCAGGCCAACTTTGAAAAGTTAGTTGCCGATAATGATTCGGCCCTGGCTTCGATCAAGGCTGAAGCCGAAACGACCAGCGCCGCGCTTATCGAAGCGAAGGCCGCGCTTGCCGCCCTCGAAGCCGATAAGGCAGAACTTGTTAAAGTTATCGAGGCTGCGATGCAGGGCCAGGTTAGCGCTTCAAAGGAAGCCGCAAAAATTGCCGCTTCGGTTGGCTGCAAGCCCGCCGCGCTTTCTGTCGCTGACGAAAACCAGCCGAACCCGCAGGCCAGCGCCGAAGATATCCGCAAGGCGTTTCTTCTGATGAAGGCTGGCCCTGATAAATCCGCTTTCTTTTCCGCGCATCGCGCCGTTCTTACGGCAACGCGCTGAACTTTATTTTTCCCTAATCCTATAACATTATGTCAAATACTATTGCGGCTTCGCCCAATGTCCTGGCTGAACAAATCCTGGCTGGCCTTCGTGGTCGGCTGGCGATCCTTTCGGCTATCTCCACTAACCTGACCCCCACCGCTACGGGCAAGACGATGCAAATCAGCCTTGTTTCTGGCGGCGCTGCTAAAGAGTTCTCGAAATCTGCTGGCGGCTACCACGAAGCGGACGATGCCAATCTGACGGCTGCGACTGTTACCCTTAAACATTACCATTCGACCAAAGCCTTTTCCCCTGATGAAATCACGGAATACGGCGAGGGCTATATGGTTAACGCCTTCGTTCCTGAAGCGATCAATCAGATCGTTAAGAAGGTTCACGCCGAACTTGGAGCGCTTGTCATTAACGCTAACTATTCCGCTAACGAAGTGATCACGGCTGCGAACTTCAACTATTCCCAGATTGTTGATTTGAATACCGATCTGAACGATGCCAAGGCGGGCGATACCCGTTCCCTGATTCTTTCTGGCGCTTATTCTGGCGCTATCCGCAAGGACGCTACCCTGACCGCTGGCGCGTTCAACGGCGTTGGCGCTTCTGGCCCGCTGGTTTCTTCGGGCGTTATTGGTCAGGTTGTCGGATTCAATATCTTTGAGTTCACCGACCTGCCTGGTAATTCCGAAAACCTTTCTGGTTTTGCGATGGGCAGCGATGCGATCATCGCTGGCTTCTCCCTGCCGAACGCTACGATGTTCCCTGGCGATGTTTCCCAGGCCGTTGACGCTACGGGCCTTTCTGTCCAGGTTCTCAAATCCCAAGGGACTGACGGCATCGTTCGCTTTACGGCGAGCGTTCGCGCTGGTTTCGGAGTCGGACGAGCGACCAGTCTTAAGCGCATTAAGAGCGCTTAAACAGTTCGGCAGCGAACTGACGAAGGCCCGCCGAATTGGCGGGCCTTCCTTGTGCCTTGCGCTGATCGGCTAAAATAAAATAGTTTGACAACTGCGCTGGGTTAAAGTAGTATGTCAGAAGTTAAGGCAACTTAACTCTGATCTTTGAAACCCTTTCCTGCCGCAAGGCGGGGAACTACAAAACCAAAACGCAAATGACGAAACGCAAAACAAAACCGATCCGCTTCGATGTTCATCACGACACGAACGGAATCGTCAAAGCAACGCTGGCGCTGCAAGCCTATTGGCAAGCGCGCCGCAACCCCCAGGCAACCGAAGCCGAACAGAACGCAGCCCGCAAGGCGCTTGCCGATCTGGTCGAACTTCACGCTACCTGGGAACTGTCAACGGCAGGCCGATCGGTCAGCCTTGGCAAAAACAAGCGCGGCGTTGACATAACGGAAAGCGGCAAACCTGTCGGCTTCGCCTGGACTACAGCCCGTAGCCCTGACGATAGCGAACTCGGCAGGTTGTGGGCTGATGGGGATTTCGATACCGAAGGCCCGCGCTGCTTCCGATCATAAACACAAGGCCCGCCCTAACCAGGGCGGGCCTTTTCTTTGGCTTCGTTCCTGGCGGCCTGGCTGGCTGGGGTAGGGGTAAGGCAGCCTGCCCACCCTGAACGGCCCGCAGCGGGCCAGCCAGCGGCCTGCATAGGCCAGCCAGCGGGCGGCCTTTGGCGTTTGTCCCTGGCTGCAGTTGTATGGATAACGCGCTATCAGCCGAATGGCTTGCCGATGCCCAGGCCATTGTTCAGGAGATCGGGCAAACTGTTACGATCAACGGGACGCAATACCTGGCTGCGGTTGGCGATCCTGCGCTGACTCAATCGTTCGGCGCTGGCGGCCTGTCGGATACTATCAGCGTTGTGGTAAAAGTTCCTGCCACTAACGCCGCGCTGGCGGCGAAGCCTTATATGCAAATAGGTAAAACTATTACCTTTGACGGGCGCAGCCTGCGCGTTGTCGGCTTCAGCCTAAAGCCTGGAACGGCCTGGCTTCAAATGACAACGCAGGACGCTGATCAGTTCCGATGAGTAGTATCAGCCCGCTGACAAAAGGCCAGGGCGCTATATCTGTTCAAATGGATACGGCAAAGCAGCAGATACTTTCGGAACAATTCAAGGCTTACGCTGAATATACCAGCCAGGCGCTTGTCGATCTGGTCAAAGAAGAAGCCGCGCTTACTTGTCGGGAAGCGATGATTTATTCCCCTTCGCTTGATCTATCGGGCGGGCGCGGGGATACGAAGGCAGCCGAAACCGCAGGAGATCAAGCGGTTGCCGCCGATATCCGTTCCGTTATTGTTTCGGATAACAAAAGCCTGGCGGCTTCAGTCAGCCCTGCAACGGGCAGCGGCGCGAAGTTCGCTAAATGGAAGCAAGGCAAACGCCCGAAATCTGGCGGCAGTATAATTCAAAAGATTTATGACGATCAAGATTTCGCGCGGGCATATTCGCGCGCCAGAAACTTGTTTATAAATCGAGCCTTTAACCTGGTCGGCCCTGGCGGCATAAAAGAGGAACACGAAAGGGAACGCCGTTTTTATCGAGGACGCATCAGGCGCAACGGCGGGCCATCAACTAAACTTTCCGCAGGCAGCCAGAAGATCGCAAACGAAAGCGCGATTAAATCATATATTAAGACCAGGCAAAAGCGCGTTGGATTTATGAAGGCAGGCTGGTTCGCTGCTATCAATAAACTTGGAGCGCCCAAAATCAACGGCGTTAGAAAAAACTTCGGCATCAAGGGACTGCCTGCCTGGATCAAGCGCCACGCCGCAAGCCACGGGCAGGTTAGCATTGTGGGCGGGGAACTTGCCGCTTCGGGCAAACTTTCGGGCGGCGATCGGCGGCTTAACATTATTGTTAAAAACGATCTGGGTAATATCTTCGGCGCGGCAGCCCGCGCGGCTACGGCTTCAAAAGTTCTGTTCGTTCGCGCTGGCAAGTTAGGCTTACGGCTTGGGCATTTTCAGAAGATTGCCGCCGACCGATTTAACACGGGCCAACCGCAAGGTTAATTTTATGGGAACTAAATCAACATTAGACATCGTGGAATCCGCCATCGTTGCCAACCTGGCAGCCGAATCTGGCCTGGCAGCATATCAGATTAAGGCCGCTGCCCAGGCCGATAAGATCGACCAGCCCGATAACATAATCGTAGCCTGCGAATCGGCAGGCCCGCCGCCTGGGCTGGCGCAAGTTATGGGCAACTATCTTTGCCGAATTAGCGTGGGGATATTTACGCAAATCGATAGCGGCAGCCTGGCGGCGCATCGTTCAGCCTGTCAGGACGCGCAAGGCCGCCTTGAGGATCAGGCAGGGATTAAAGGTTCGTTCGTTTCTTTGGGCGATGCGACCTGCTACTATAGCGAAATTAGCAGCATTGACGAAGGGCGCGGCGATCGGGCGTTTATGACAACCCTTAACTTTGAAATGCTTATTGTCCTGGCTGCCGTTTGACCAGGCTTGCAAAAGTAACAACTTACTTCGATGCCTTCGATCACTAAAGGGACGGCCCATATTCACGGAATTGCAGGCACGATTACGGGCCTAACAATCCAAAGTTATACTGTCGGCAAATCCTTTGCCAATTCGGACGAAGTTACCAATTCCATTGGGGTTGTTATCGGCGTTAAAATGTATGACGAACGAAAGACCCTCCAGGCCGAAGGGTTAGTTCCTACTTCATATACTGCTGCGGTTGGCGATAACCTTACCTTTACGGGCAACGGCATCGCCTTTAGCGGATTTATCCAATCGATCGAAGAACGGGGAGAAGCGAAAGGTTATATGCGGATCTCTGTTAGCGCGATTGAATACGAAGGTATTTGATTTTTCCTAACGGCTGGCGATTGTCAGCCTATGGCAGATAGGCGATTCCTTTCGGCGCACCTTATACCCGCGCGAACTTATGTCCTGGGCAGGATGTTATTGCCGTTTTGTATTAAGCATAGGATATGGCTGCAGGGTATTGATTCCCCGTTTCTGCAAAGCGATAAAGAGATTACGCCCGCCGATCTGATTATCGGCCTGAAAGTTTGCGCGGAAGAATCGTTCGGGAAGCCTACCTGGGCTGATCGCTGGCTGGCGCTGCGGCTTACGCTGGATAGCAAATTATTTGCCGAAGGCTGCCGCGCTTTCGTTTGCCATATCGATACGCATAAAGATTGGCCCAGGTTTTACGAAAAGAAAGAATCGCAGCGCGGCGGCGAGGGGACAGTTCCCTGGCAGTTGTCAGTCGTTGCGGCCCTATGCAAAAACGGCATAACATATTCGGAAGCGATGCAAATGCCCGAAGCGAAGGCGATCTGGCTTTCGGCGGTTTTCTCGATCCAGGGCGGCGCTAAACTTGATATTCTTTCAACTGATGACGAAGAACTGATTGAAAGCCTGCAGCCGCCCGCAGCAGTTGACGGCGCGGCAAATGTAGGGGAAGCCCGCAAACCTTATGAGCAATAGCCTGGAGTTCTCAATCAACGCGCGCGACAATACCTCAAAGGTTGTCGATACTGTAAATAATAAGATTAACAACTTCGGGCGCGATGTTGCAAAAATGGCGCTTGGCATCGCTGGCCCTGGAGTTCTCAATCAACGCGCGCGACAATACATCAAAGGTTGTCGATACTGTAAATAATAAGATTAACAACTTCGGGCGCGATGTTGCAAAAATGGCGCTTGGCATCGCTGGCCCGCTGGCCCTGGTTCAGTTGGCGATCGGGAAGATAGGCGAAGCGATTGCCGAATATAAAGAACAGGTAGCCGAAGCGATTAAGTTCGGTTCGGAACTGCCTAACCAGGCTAAAGCGTTGAATGTTAGCGTGGAAGAATATCAGCGCCTTTCAAACGCAGCCGAAGCCGCAGGCGCTGGAATCGATACTGTCGCGCAAGCGTATATCGAAGTTCGCAAAGCGATTGATGCCGCTAAAGATCCGACCAGCAGCCAGGCCGCTGCGCTGCAGGCGCTTGGCTTCGCCGCCGCCGATATCGCCGCAGGGACTATTAAGCCGATTGAAGTTATCGAACGCCTGGGCCGCGCTATGCTTACGGGCGCTGATGACGCTACGCAGTTTAAGATCGCTTCGGGCCTGCTGGGCGCGGGCGTTGAAAAGTTAATTCCCATTCTTCGCAAGGCCGAAGCCGCAACTAAAGGTTATACCGATGCGGGCGATGTTTTATCAGAAGAAGAAGCAGGCATTTTGCGCGATGCGGAAATCGCTGAAAAGAAGGGCGAACTTAAAGAAAAGGTAGCCAAGGCCAGGGAAGCCGCGCGCGACAAGTTCTTTGCAAAACCGAACGCTGGGCGCGAAGCATTAAGGAATGAATTATTCCCGACACTTTCCGAAAGCGAAATGAGAGAGAAAAGCGGCGGTTCGATGAGCCTGCCTGGTTATAGAGCAAATATGAATTACAAGGATGGATATCGCACCGAAGATACATTCGTAAAGGACAAACTTACAGATGAAGAAAAGGATTTGATTATTCGGGAATACGCTGCGCGGGCGAAAGCGCTAAAGGCCAAAGAGGAAGCCGACAAGGCCGCCGCCGACAAGGCCGCCGCCGATCAACTAAAGGCAATCGCTGACGAAGCGGCGGCGAAGCAGCAGAACGCTAAAGACGAAGCCAAGCGCTTGGAAGAAGCCGATGCCGCGCAACTTAAAACCCTCGAAGATGAGGACGCGCGCCTGGAAGATTTATCAAAGGGTCAGGGCAACGCCGCCGCCGACAAAGCCAAAGCCGACAAGGCCGCGCTGGGTAAGGCATTGGACGAAGAAGCCAAGGCCGCCAGCAAAGAAGTTAAGTTCACGGGCAGCAGCCTGCGCGAAATTGGCGGCGCGCTTTCGGGCGAAGCACTAACCAGCGGAATCGATTACCAGGCTGCGGCGCTGGACATTAATAATAAGATACTTATTGAACTGCAGAAACTTAATCTGAAAACCCTGCCCGCCGTTCCTGATACAAACTTTACGATCAGTAACGAACCGATGGGCCTTTATAGGGTTTGATTTTATGACTATTAAAACAAAGGGGAGCGTTGACGGCTTCGAACTTCAACCCGATTGGACAATCGAAGGGGACGGCTACGGCCTGCTTACTTCGCGCTTAACTTTCCGATGCAACGCCGCCAGCGCCGCCGCAAAATCGCCCAGGACGGGCGAGAGTCATCCTAAAGACGGGCGTTTGAAATGCCATCGTTCAACCTATACAGTTATTAAAGGGGACGCAGCCCAGATAATTGCCGAATATGTAGGCATCGAAAGCGGGGATTATACGCGCATTCAGATTAAAGGGGATATCATTACGGGAACGCAGCCGATCCAATCTCATAAAGATTTCATCAGAGTTCTTAAAAATAAAGGCTGGGATTCGGCAACCCAATCGTTCCCCGAAACAAAAGCGGCGGCGGTTGATAACGCCCTGGTAGGCGTTAAATCTTTCGTTGTCGCAGATTCCCAGATCACGGCAACTTTCTACAGCGCCAGCAAAGGGACAGTTCAGGAAGGCGTTAATATGGTAGGCAAAACCTTTTCTTCGATGCCTGGCCTGCAGGATGTAGTTCTGCCGACCTATGGCAGCCAGAAGTTAAGCGCCTTTCACGATCGTTATGCTATGCTGGCAGGTTTGAGTTATGAGAAGTTCGCCCACTTATACAAAATTAATTTCACGATTAGGATTTCGCCAGGCGGCTTTCATAACCTTATCTATCCACGCCACAATTAAACCCCAACTTTATGCTGCAGCAAGGCGTTGGATATTCTTATTCTAATTCTTCGTTAGGTTCATCGCTTACGATTGATATCCCAGCGCGCCCGAAGGAAACGCTGCCATTATTTATTTACGAAGATACTGATTCTAACGGCAACACTGTTTTCAGAATCAACGCAGGAACTTTTAACAATGTATTGCCCAGAATAAACGGGCAGGAGATCGGCAGCGATAACGCCTATCTGGCAGCGCCCAATCAAACCAGCCTGGTATTACTTACGACTGTAGCAGCGCCCAAGCCGAACCCTGCCTGGCCTGTCGGCTTTCCTTCTATAGCGTTAACAACTAATCAGGTAGTTCCTCCAGCCACGCCGACAGCCGCTTATCTTTCGATCGGGAAGATTGTAGTAACAAACGATCAAGGGAATAAGGTTTATACAATTCAGAACTTTGTCAGCGGCAGCCTTTGGGGTGAGCGCTACGAATGCGGCGATACTTTAGAATATTGGTTCAGCCGAATCTGATGAGCCTGCCGCATCGCATCGCCGCAACCTTTTGCGAATTGGGGAAACTTGATGACCCCAAGGAAAAGCGCCTGCCTGGGCATAAGTTTAACAAGGCCAGCAAAGTTGATAGCGGGGACGGCCTTGCCAACCCTGGCGATCTAACCCCTACGCACGAAGGCTACGGCGGCGGCGCAAATAGTTATTACACGGCTTACCCGAAATATCTAATTACAAAAGTTCAAGGGACTAACCTGGGGGTTTCATCGGCTGAAAACTTCCCAGCAATTCAAATAACCCTTACCCCTTTTAAAAATGAATGGTCGGCTAATGTAATCGATGGGCGCAGCGAAATCGCATTTTATGTAGTTCGCAACGATGAAGATATTTCCGACCTTGCCGCGCTTGCGAGGGAAACGACAGGCAAAGCCGAATTGGTTATTCAGGATTGGTCAGTTTATTTTAATCAAGATCCGCCGCCGTATTGCGATAATACGGCAGCCGAACTTATATCAACTATAGTCCTAAAGCCGCTGGACAGCCTCGACCCCAACGATGTTTATTTTAATAATTTAAAGTTCTTTCCAACTGAACAGTTCCAGCCCTGGAGACACGGCATTGAGAAAGGTTTTATTACGCAAGGCAATATGCTTTGCAGTTTTTCAGCCTATAACATCAGGCTTGATGAATTAGGGGTTAACGCCGTTAACACTCTTAATCTGTCTGATCCGAGTTTTCAATATATGCGCCACCTTTGGAAGCCGCTAAATACTGACACGGCGGTTTTCTATTCTAATACCTGCACGTGGAAGTTAAAGATTAAGGCCGAACTTTGCTGCTGGAATGAAGGTTATAAAATCAGCGGCAAGGTAAAGATTTCTTATATCGATTGTTTCGAGCCGCCGCGCTTCCCTGGCTTTCCGAATTACCCCTATAAAAACACAACGCCCGATGCCAACGATCCGAACAATGTTTATTATTGGTTCGTTTTTCACGGCAATATATTCAAGGTTGATACTTTCGAGCCTGTTCCGTTTCAGGATATTCCTTGGGAAGTTACGATTGACGATCAAACGGCAACGGGCGCAGAAATCGAAATCGAGGAAATACCCATTCCGCAGGAAATCGGCGGCAACCTGAAGCGCCTTTATTTTATAAACGGCTTTACAGTTGATACAATCGAACCGCCGCCGCCGCCCGCTTAATGCTAATCGTTTGACAGCCTCGCAACTTTGAAGCCCTAAACTTTATGGCCCTACCTTCTGCTTTAAAACTGTTTATCAACCCGCGCCGTAACCTGGCCTTCGGCAACTTTGAGGGGACGGCCCAGATCACGAACCCAACCTTTACCTTGGGCGATACGGCGCGCATTGAACTTTACCTGGTCGAAGATACGAATATTAGTTCTTACCCCAGGCAGGAAATCGCTTGGCCTGGATCGCCTGGCATCAAGGTTGCAATCGGGCCGATTGATGAATCGCCCAAGGCAGGAACTTGGGAAATTGTTTTCGGAGGCGATGCTACTTCTGCCCTGGCCTTTAACATTACGGCAACCGCCTTGTCGGCGGCGATCAACGCGCTGGCTTCGATTACGGCAGCAGGCGGCGTTACTGTTTCTAAAATTGGGGATAACTATAACATCGTTTTTAACCAGAACGGCGCGCGCGCTTTATTTACTACTGATGCAAGTTCATTAATTCCCCTTTCTACTGCTACTGCTTCGACCCTGCAGGAAGGGGACAATACACGCCCAGCGATTAGCCTAATCCATTTGCAAAGAAATGTTGCAGGGTTGGCAACTTCGTTTGCCGCAACCCCAGCCAGCGTTCTAACGATTGAAACCCTGTCGGCCTGGAACGGGCAGCGCGTGAATTATCGGGCCAGCATATCGCCCGATCCGAAGGGCGGTTCGTTCAGCCTGTCATTTGACGCGCTTACGGGTAGCGATGTATCAACCGCCGCGCTGGCTGTCGGCGCACCTGCGCTTGATATCCAGAACGCCTTATCCCAGGGCGCGCTGCTGGACAAAGTATCGGTAACGCAAGTAGGCGCTTACGCATACGATATTACGGCAACTGTTCAGCCCGATGCTGCTGGGCTAACTGCCAATGGTTCGGGCATTAAATCCTTTAGCGGCTATGTCGGGGAACTGACCCTAAACACGGCTGAAGCGATTAGCCTTCTGGATGGCGCGGTTCTGGTTTCTACAACGCTGGAAGTTGAAATTACTTCTGATAGCAAAACCCTTACGATCCTGCAAATCGCTTGCGTATTAGATAACGCAGTTATCGATCAGGGCGCGGTTGTTCCGCTGGTTCTGGATACTTACCTTACCGAAGTTACGGCAGACGGGCGCTATGCCCGCCAAAGCAATAACCTAAACGATCTGGCAGATTTATCAGTCGCGCGCGCTAACCTGGATGTTTATGATACCAGCGCCGTTGATTCGCTGCAGGCGCTGAAGGCCGATGTTGCGGGCGCTACTTTTGGCGGCGATATCATCAGGGACAACGGAACGGGACAAACGATCATCGGGCCTGCATCGGTTTCTTTCAGCCAAACGGGCGGCGGCGGTTCGTTCATCAATTACGGCAGCGTTTCCCTTACCTTCCCCGATGCCAGCGTTCAATCAACCGCTTACACGGGCAGCGCGGCGGCAGATTTTGCCAGCATTACGGGCCAACCGAATGACAACGCTAACCTGTCGCAAGCACTTTCAGATAAATACGATAGCACGAATCCAAGTAATTTCATAACAACGGCTAATCTTTCTGATGGCATCAGCGTTTTCGTTATCGGCGTTCCTTATGAACTTAACCCAGGCGATGATACTGTTTCCAGGCTGAAGTTAAGCCAGGGAACGCCGCAGGCAGTTTCAACGGGCGATGTATGGTATGACGGGCAATCGCTTGCCTACTGCGATGCTTCATCAAATGCGCGTTACCTTCTGGAAAGCGCTAACCCATCAATCAGCGGCGCGCTTACTTTTACAGGTATCCTTACAACCCTGCCGCCGTTAAACTTGGGGATCGAGCGCGATGCCGCGCCAACTTATGCCATTAACGGCAGCGTTTGGATTAACAACGCTGCGATCCCCAGGTTAACTTACCGATCGGGCGGCTTTAATTATAACGCCGCGCTGGTTAACGGGACTAATAATTTTAGTAACTATCAAAGTATTTCGACCAGCAGCGCGGCGTTCCCTGCGCTTCGTATCGAACAAAAGGGAACTGCGCCCGCCCTGGTAGTTGAAGATTCTGCAACGCCTGATGCTAATGCGCTGGTGGTTGATGCTTCAGGAAATGTAGGCATCGGCCTGGCTTCAGCCTATACGGCTACGCAAAAGTTAGAGGTAGTCGGCAATATCAAGGCCGATAATAACATTAACGGCGCAGGCCCAGCGTATCGGGTTAACTCCGTTGTGGCGCATACAGGCGGCGCGGATACTCACGATCTGCTGGTTTCGATTGGCGGCAGCACCTATCGCATCGCCTTGCGCTTCGTTTCCACCCCTTAACCCCTATGGCATATATCTTAACATTCCTGGCAGGCGCGATCGCTGGCCTTCTAATCTACAGAAAGCATAGCGCCAAACTTTCGGAAGCCGAAGCCAAGGCCCGCGCTGCGGCTGGCATTCTAAAGAAGTAAGCCGATGCGCCGCAGCCTGCTGCTGGTATTGCTTACCCTGGCAGGCTGTTCTAACGGGCCAGAAGATTTGCTGCCCGATGCAAAGCCCGCCGCTGGCGCTGATGTTACGGCATCGTTTGGGCTGAAGCAGGATAAAGCCGATTTCAAGGTTGGCGCTGCAGTTCAGGCGGCGCGCGAAGCAAACGCAGCCAGCAAGCCTTCAGTCGTTGAATCCGAACTGTCCCTGGCTTCGTCCTATCTGCCGCCCGTCCCGTCAAGCGATCTGATTGAAGCCCGAAGCCGCGCGCAGGCCGCCGATCCTGCCGCCTATGCCAAGGCAATCGAAGAAGGGAAGCGGCTAAATGAAGAACTCCATAGCCTGTGGGATAGGATGGAAGCCGAACAATCAAAGGCTGCCGCTGATATCAAAGAACTTCGCAGCCAGGTTGAAGGCCATAAGGCCAAGGCCGAAGCCGAAAGGAAAGATAAGATCGCCGCGCAGTTGGGCCTGGCTGGCGCTGCTATGCTGGGCGCAGGCGTTCTTCTGCTGGCCTTCGGTTCTTATATCGGCGTTACGAAGTTCAGCGCGGCCCTGGTTATGGTAGGCGGCGCGGCAGTCGTAAGCCTGCCCTGGGTTTTTGATAGCAACTATTTTCCCTGGATCGCTGGCGGCGGCTTCGCCCTGGCGGCCCTGCAGGTTTCAATCGCCTTGGCTGTCAAACTTTGGCGCTGGTCATTCCCTGCGCCGCCGCCCGTTTGCGAAGCCCGCCTGCCTGAAGAAGATTTTAAAACCATAACCCGCCCGCCCGAATGAGCGCCGCGCCAGCAATACCCGACAGCCTGGAAGCCGTAACTTCTGATGAAGCGATGAAGGCTGGCATTATCGCCGCAGCCTTGGGCGGTTCGGCTATGGTCGCGCGGTTACTGCTGCAAAGCGAACGCGCCAGCCTGGGCTTTATCCTTCGCAGTTCCTTCGCTGCCTGCGTAACGGCTTACTTTGTTAACCTGGCAGCCCGTGATTACATTACCAGCGAAGGCTTGCGCGTTTGTATTTGCGGCATCGCTGGATTCGCCGCGCCTGAAATACAGAATTACGGCCTGGAGTTTATAAAGGCAAAGATGCAGGGTAAGGTTATGGAAGCCCGTAAAGGCGCGGGCATTAACCTTCCCAGCAAAGCCAAGCCGACCAAACGAAGGAAACAAAATGGCAAGCGCTGATCATCAGGCGTATAACTTGCGGCTTGCCGTTATCGGCTGCCTTGCGGTTTCGATGATCTGCGCGCTTACTATTTACCAAACGGCTGATTTCATTCTGGCTTCCCTGCAATCAAGCGAAGCGCTTGTTATGTTAATAACCGATGCGGGCGTTCGCAGCGATGATAAGAACCTCGAAAGGAATCTGGGCAGCGCAACCCTGGCGCTTTCTACCTGCCGAGATATATGCCTGGCTTTATTCCTGGGCTGTTGCCTGATCGGCTGCGCGCTGGCTGCAAAACTATTAGGATGGGCGAACCGCCCAAGTTCCCGAAATGGCAAAAACTAAAAAACGATTTACCATTAAGGAAACAAACCTGGCAGCCGATTGGGGACAGGCCGAACCGCTGGGCGGCAATCGTTTTGTTATTCGCATCGATCGGAAACATCGCAGCGAGCGCAGCAGGCTGAACACTTTGGTTCACGAAGCCGCGCATATTGCGGATATGGATACCAGCGAAACAAAAGTTCGGCATTTAACTGCCGTGATCGTGGAGGCGCTATGGCGGCA
>Ga0209443_1001228_pt1 | contig 16431 bp, 12 predicted proteins | sample LauGreBMM110DCMD_2_FD_187571 | JGI IMG/M metagenome (GOLD analysis project Ga0209443, IMG submission 187571) | Freshwater lake microbial communities from Lake Michigan, USA - Su13.BD.MM110.DCMD (SPAdes) (version 2) | ecosystem: Environmental > Aquatic > Freshwater > Lake | place: Lake Michigan... | reverse complement strand
TTGTTCAGGTGGCGTTAGTGGTAGCCAACATCAATGACGCACAGTGTACAATTAGTATTAGTGGTAACATTTTTAACTTATAAATAATAAAAATTATATAACCGGTTGCTTGAACTCATATGATATGATTAGATTTCTTTATTAATTTGTATTTCTTTTTTATAAAAGTTCAGTTTTAGGAATTGTTTATTTTGTATTATTTGTTAAGCGGTATGTGTTATTTGTCTTGGGATTTCGCTTTAGGTTTATAAACTAAAATTATATAACCGGTTGCTTGAACTCATATGATATGATTAGATTTTTTAATTGATTTGTATTCGTTTTTTATAAAAGTTTATTCTTTGACTGAAAAAAGGTGATTAACTCAATCGGTAGAGTGTTTCCTTTACACGGAAGAAGTTAGCGGTTTGAATCTGTTATCACTTATGCTTATTAGATATTTTAAAGAGGGTGATGTAGTTTAGTCGTTAGAACAACGGAATCACAATCCGTGTGTTAGTTTTGAATTTTGGCTTTGCTAAAGTAATATTGCTGGTTGTTATAATAAATTGTGTTATTGGTTTTAGAATTTTAAGAGTTAAATTATATAACCGGTTGCTTGAACTCATTTGATATGATTAGATTTCTTTATTGATTTGTATTCGTTTTTTATAAAAGTTTATTTCTAGACTGAAAAAGGGTGATTAACTCAATTGGTAGAGTGTTTCCTTTACACGGAAGAAGTTAGCGGTTCGAATCCGTTATCACTTATGTTTATTAGATATTTTAAAGAAGGGTGATGTAGTTTAGTTGTTAGAACAACGGAATCATAATTCGTGTGTTAGCTTCGAATTCTGGCTTTGCTAAAGTAATATTGTCGGTTGTTATAATAAATTGTGTTATTGGCTTTAGAATTTTAAGAGTTAAATTATATAACCGGTTTCAAGCAACCGGTATGGCAACAAAGTTTGTTACACGTTTTTTTACTAAGCACATAGTAAATTTAAAGAGGGCATAGTTTAACTGGTTAAAGCGTTAGCTTGTCACGCTAAAGATTGTGGGTTCAATTCCCATTGCTCTCGTATTTTTTAAAATAAAAAACTAAAATGACATTATACTTCTCTCAATATGCTGGTTTATTTATCTATTTTGTTATTTGCTGTATTTTAGCGTTTGTGTTCTTTGGAATTTCTTATATTGTTGCAACTCAAAATGGTGATACAGAAAAATTGTCTGCGTATGAATGTGGATTTGATCCGTTTGATGACGCTCGTAGTACGTTTGATGTTCGATTTTATCTTGTAGCTATTTTATTTATTATTTTTGATTTAGAAGTAAGTTTTCTTTTTCCTTGGTGTGTCGTTATAAGCAATTTACCATTATTTGCTTTTTGGTCTATGTTTGTGTTTTTATTTATTTTAACTATTGGTTTTGTTTATGAGTGGAAAAAAGGCGCACTTGAATGGGAGTAAACAAAAATATAAATAAAGACTTTTTATATTATGCAACGTTGGGTCATAATATGACGTCAGTAAACCCAAAATTTTATTCCAATTTACTAGGCTTTAGAAAAAATGTGTCTCTAATCAATATAGAAAAAACTAAGGAAAGTTTAAGATTGGCAAATGAGTTTTTAAACGGTATTTTTAGTAAAGAAAATTGTTCAATGTTATTTGTAAACTTAAATAATGAGTCAAGTATTTCTACTAGAATATGTGCTTTGAGATCAGCGCAACCTTTTTTGATAAAGAATTGGTGGAGTGGAACTCTTACAAATGTTTTATTTCAAAATAAAATAGATGTAATATTTATAATTAGCGCAAAAAATCATAACTTTATTTTACAAGAAGCAAAAAAACTGAATATCCCTGTTATAGCAGTTGTAGATACAGATATTGACTCAAATTTAGTAACCTTTCCAATTTGGTTAAACGATGACTCCATTGAAATACACCATGAGTTAACATTTTTAGTAAGTTCTATGATTTTACAGGCCAAGTTGATTAAGTATGGTATAATTCATAAAAAAAGTAAAAATGCGTGAAATACTTATGTATGTAAACAAAAAAGAGCTGACGGCTCAAGTAATATCATATATAGCTTACTGTGTAGATAAGGCTGGTTTTTTATCTGCTACTATAAGAAAAAAAGAAGAGTTGACGTTAGGTTATTGCATTGACGTTAGACTAAGTTTTTTTTATAGTTATGATTACAAATCAGGCTATAAGTCTTTGAAGTTTGACGAATACTTATTAATCGATGGTATAAAAGTAAAATCTAAAAAACCGGTCTTTCCTCGGAAGAGGATCCTTATCACATCAATGAAAGTTATAGAAAAGATCCTAATCTCTTTATTGGCACATCTTACGAAACAACGAGAGGAAGTTTTAAAAATGCTTGAGCTAATTGATGTAGTAAAAAAATCTAAAGAAACTGTTCCTCAAGATATGAGCTTGTTCTTACAAGCTTGTAGATTAGTGGATCTAAATTTTAGTAAGTATCATCTAGGAATAAAAGCTCATAATGAAAAAACAGTGAGTCAACATTTTAAATCAAAGTTCTCGTTTGATGAATCAAACAACAAAAACTCCTAATCTAAAGTGGAACGAAAATTAATTAAATCTTGAAAGTTAAAGAAAAGGCTTAAAATTCTTAATAGTTGACACTAATGTCACAATTTATTACTAGATGGTTTTTTTCAACAAACCATAAAGATATTGGTACTTTATATCTTATTTTTGCCGCTTTTTCAGGCGTTATTGGTACTACTCTTTCTGTTTTAATTAGAATGGAGCTCGCAGGACCAGGTGTTCAAGTCTTAGGAGGTAACAATCAATTGTATAATGTAATTGTTACTGGTCATGCATTTATTATGATTTTCTTTATGGTAATGCCTGCTTTAATTGGTGGCTATGGAAACTTTATAGTTCCTATTATGATTGGTGCCCCAGATATGGCTTTTCCTAGAATGAATAATATTTCTTTTTGGTTATTACCACCGGCACTTATTTTACTTTTAAGTTCTACTTTAGTAGAAGTTGGAGCAGGTACAGCTTGGACAGTATACCCACCATTAAGTAGTACTATGGCCCATCCTGGAGGTGCTGTTGACTTAGCAATTTTTAGTTTACACGTTTCTGGAGCCTCATCAATCTTAGGAGCCGTTAACTTTATTACTACAATATTTAACATGCGATGCCCAGGAATGACTATGCATCGGGTACCATTATTTGTTTGGTCTGTGTTAATCACTGCTTTCTTATTATTGTTATCTTTACCTGTTTTAGCAGGAGCGATAACTATGTTATTATGTGATCGTAATTTTAATACTACTTTTTTTGACCCTTCAGGAGGAGGTGACCCAGTTTTATATCAACATTTATTTTGGTTCTTTGGTCATCCAGAAGTTTATATATTGATATTACCAGCTTTTGGTATTGTTAGTCAAATTGTATCAACTTTTTCTCGAAAGCCTGTGTTTGGTTATGTTGGAATGATTTATGCTATGCTCAGTATTGGGTTATTAGGATTTATCGTATGGGCTCACCACATGTATACTGTAGGAATGGATGTTGATACAAGAGCTTATTTTACTGCAGCTACTCTTATTATAGCTGTTCCAACGGGTATTAAAATTTTCAGTTGGATCGCAACTATGTGGGGTGGTTCTATTCATTTAAAAACTCCGATGGTTTTTGCTATTGGATTCATTTTTTTATTTACAATAGGAGGTTTAACTGGTATTATTTTATCTAACGCTGGGTTAGGCGTTGCTTTCCATGATACGTATTATGTCGTAGCACATTTCCATTACGGTGCGCCGTCTAATGACGCTTTTGGTTGTCTGACTAACAGACCTATTTAATTGATTCATCTATTATCTATGACAATACTAATTACCCATGACAATGACAATTACGTCTAATACTTCTATCTCGTCTTTAAATTACGGCATAGATAATAAATTAATAGTAAATCATCACACTTACCTGAGGAGGCTAACTCCGAAAGGGACCATAGCATGTGTGAAAAGGCTCTCTGAAATAGCGAGAGTCGAGATAAAGTTACCTATGGATAGGATAACGAACCTCAATCCGATGGTAGGGTCTGAAGTCCCTCTTTCTTATATTAAGAACGTGCAGAGGGCAAAGAATTACGTAGTTTTCTCTGCCCTGAATCAATTGAAGCAACCAACTAGTAGTTCTAGAGTAATCGGAGAGGGTCCTAAGGGTAAACAATTCCAAAAGCGATCAGAATTCGGGATCTCCCGAAATACGAAAGTATGGGGGAGACGGAGGATTCATAGTACTGCGTTCATCTGCGGGAAGGAATCTAGCAAATTTATGATTGGAGATACTTGGTTCGAGGGTCAAGAAATCGAAAATCAGTTTCAAAAATTATTAAAAGATTTAGACGATAATAAGCGAATTAGTAATTTAACTACCATTATGAGTAATCGCGACTATCTAGTCGGATGCTACTTAAACATTAAATCTAAACCAGGTAACATGACCCGGAGTCTCAGTCTCGAGACATTAGACAGCATAGATATGACTTGGTTTAATGAAGTAATACATACTTTCAGGAATGGAAAGTTTAATTTTCGACCTAATAGACGATCATACATACCAAAACTAAACGGGAAACTCAGACCACTAACTATCCCTTCTCCCAGAGATAAGATAGTACAAGAGGGAATGAGAATTCTGTTGGAATGTATTTTCAATGTACAATTTCGTGAATCGTCTCACGCTTTCAGACCGGGACGAGGATGTCACACCGCTTTAAACCTAGTTAGACTTCACTTCGGAAAATCTAATTGGTTTATTGAAGGAGACATAAATCAACAATATCCTAGTATAGATCATAATATTTTAGTAAGTATATTACGAGAAAAGATTCAAGATGAACCTTTCATAGACCTCGTGTATAAATATATGCGCGTAGGCTATGGGGAAAAGCCTGACGAGGTAACTCCTATGAAATTAGGACTTATCCAAGGAGGACTGATCTCCCCAATACTATCCAACATCTATATGCATCCTTTTGATGAATGGATGGAGGACGTATTGATCCCTAAATATACTATAGGGAGTAGAAAGAAAGCGAACCCTGAATACACTAAGATGATTCGACGACACGGAAGTGCCATGGATAAACTTATTAATAGCGGAATTGCAAACGATGAAAATTTTGGCCGTGTATCATACGTGCGTTATGTTGATGATTTTCTGATTGGGGTAATAGGATCGAAAGAAACTTGCATGAGAATTAGAGAAGAAATCAAAGTTTTTCTAGAAAAACACTTGGCTATGGCCCTAAACATAGACAAGACACACATAACACATGCAACAACCGAAAAAGCGTTATTTTTAGGATATGACATTTCTTGTACTCCTAAATCTAAAATGCCTGTTGGTTACAACTCTCGTAAACGATTAGTCAGAAAAACTACTCGAACTATTCTGAATGCCCCTATAAAAAGAGTGGTCGAAAGACTTCGATTAAAGGGCTTTCTAAACAAAGAGAATCAGCCAACCAGATGCGGGAGGTATATTAATACGGACCTATGGAATATTGTAGATTCGTATAAATCGATCGAACGGGGAATTATAAATTACTACTCTATGGCCAATAATTATGGTAGATTAGCAGCTAGAGTTCATTATAGTCTAAAATATTCCTGTGCTTTAACTATAAGTTCCAAGATGAAACTCAGAACAATGAGAGGAACCTTTAAACGCTATGGAAAGAATCTTGAAATAAAGGTCGGAGATAAGTCTATATCTTATCCTAATATTTCCTATAAACGCCCTCGGAAAGTTATACCTAGATTCGATGATAATTTTTCTTTCGAAAATTATTTCGAAGGTTTAGTGTATAGACATAAAAGACACGTTGGAAATCTTACAGGGTCGTGTATTGTATGTGATAGTTACGATAATATCGAGGTACATCACGTTAGAGCCCTTAAGGATATTAGCAAGAAAAAAGATTGGTTATCCATGACAATGGCAAAATTCAATCGAAAGCAAGTGCCAGTTTGTAAGTCTTGCCACATAAAGATCCATAAAGGTATTTATGACGGAAAGAGATTATAAGATTCTTGGTCACTACTTGCTAGATATATGGGTAAGATATGTGACTAATCAAAACCCTTTATCAAAAAAAATTCCATTAATAATTTTTGAAAAAAAACATCTAAATTTGGTGAGAGCCGTATGCAGTGAAAGTTGCACGTACGGTTCGGGGTCGATTTATTGATACGGGAAACTAGATTGGTAAATTAGGCCACTGTTGTCAATGGGTGCAGTTTTTGGTATGTTTGCAGCATTTTATTATTGGATTGGAAAAATGACCGGATTTCAGTACCCTGAAAACTTAGGAATAGTGCATTTCTGGACGACTTTCATCGGAGTAAACATTACTTTCTTTCCTCAGCATTTCTTAGGATTAGCTGGAATGCCAAGACGAATACCTGACTATCCAGATGCATATGCGGGTTATAACTATATCTCATCATTTGGTAGTTATGTTTCAGTTTTTGCAATTCTTATTTTCTTTGTTGTTGTTTATGAAACATTAACTAATTTAGAAACTTGTCCTGTTAATCCGTGGGCATTTGAAGAAAATACTGATTCGAAATACGAATTAACTTTAGAATGGGTTGTTGGTTCACCACCAGGTTTCCATACATTTGACGAGTTACCTTTAATCAAAGACACAAGCGTTTCAAAGATTAAGTCTTAATTTTTACATTAAGGGTGCATATTTATTATATGCACCCTTAAAATCAAAATAATATATATAAATTATGTCATCTAGCAGTTTAAGAATTTTAAATAGACCGATTGTTAACATTTTAAACGATCATCTTATTGATTATCCAACTCCAATTAATATTAATTACATGTGGAATTTTGGATCATTAGCTGGAATTTTTTTGGGAGTTCAAATTTTAACAGGAATTTTTTTAGCAATGCATTATACTCCACATGTGGATTTAGCATTCTTAAGTGTTGAGCATATTATGCGTGATGTTAATAATGGTTGGTTAATCAGATATTTACATGCAAATGGTGCAAGTATGTTCTTTTTAGTTGTATATGTTCATGTTGGTAGAGGTATTTATTACGGATCGTATCAAAAGCCAAGAGAGTTTGTTTGGATAGTTGGTGTTGTTGTATTAATTTTAATGATGGCTACAGCTTTTATGGGTTATGTTTTACCTTGGGGTCAAATGAGTTTTTGGGCAGCTACTGTTATTACTAATCTTTTTTCTGCATTTCCAATCGTGGGAGAACCAATTGTGGCTTGGTTATGGGGTGGTTTCTCTGTAGATAATGCAACGTTAAACAGATTTTTTAGTTTTCATTATTTGTTACCATTTTTAATCGCGGGTGCAGTTGTTGTTCATATAGCAGTATTACACCAGCAAGGTTCAAATAATCCTTTAGGAATTAATGGTAACGTTGATAAAATACCATTTTACCCATATCTTATTTTTAAAGACTTATTTAGTTGGGTAGCCTTTTTTGTTATGTATATAGCGTTTGTATGCTTTGCTCCGAATTATCTTGGACACTCTGATAATTATATTGAAGCAAATGCTATGGTTACTCCGGCTCATATTGTACCAGAATGGTACTTTTTACCTTTCTATGCGATTTTAAGGTCAATACCACATAAGCTTGGAGGTGTTATTGCTATGTTTGCAGCTTTATTAATCTTATTAATATTACCTTACACAGGAACGTCAGAAGTTCGAAGTTCTTCATTTAGACCTTTACACAGAATAATTTTCTGGATTTTAGTTTTAGACTATTTTGTATTAGGTTGGATTGGAGGCTGTGCTCCTGAGTCACCTTATTTAGAAGTAGGACAAATTGCAACGTTTGTTTATTTTTTCTATTTCGCTGGTTTGTTGCCTATGCTTGGAGTTTTTGAATCTTATTTATTGTCTTATTCTTTAGAAGAAAAATAGATTTAAAAAATCTCTTACTTTTTTATTTTACCACATATTCTTAAAATAGAACTTATTATTTATGATGTTAAACGTATTTGTTAACGGGATCGAAATTTCTGTTGATTCTCGAATATCAGTGTTGCAAGCTTGTGAAATTGCTGGTTTTGACATACCAAGATTTTGTTATCATGAACGCTTATCGGTAGCTGGAAATTGTAGAATGTGTCTTGTTGAGGTAGAAAAGGCCCCAAAATTAGCAGCTTCTTGTGCAATGCCTTTAATGCCTGGAATGAAAATAAAAACAAATAGTCCTGCTGTCCGAAAAGCTCGTGAGGGCGTACTTGAATTTTTATTAATTAACCATCCTTTAGATTGTCCTATATGTGATCAAGGAGGAGAGTGTGATTTACAAGACCAAGCTATGGTTTATGGAAGTGATAGAGGTCGATTCAGAGAATATAAAAGAGCAATTGAAGATAAGAATTGTGGTCCCTTAGTTAAAACTATAATGACACGTTGTATTCATTGTACAAGATGTGTGCGGTTTGCAAATGAGATTGCTGGTATAGCTGATTTAGGTACATCTGGTAGAGGAAGTCAAATCGAGATAGGTATGTACATAGAAAAATTATTTAAATCAGAATTTTCTGGAAATGTTATAGATTTGTGTCCTGTAGGTGCATTAACATCAAAACCTTATGCTTTTTCAGCGAGGCCGTGGGAATTAAAAAGCGTAGAATCTATTGACACTTTAGATGGAATTTGTAGCAATATACGAGTAGATTTGCGTGGGTACGAAATTATGCGTGTTTTACCAAGTCTTAATGAAGAACTTAATGAAGAATGGTTGAACGATAAATCTCGATTTAGTTTTGATGGGTTAAAAAGACAACGCTTATGTGATCCATTACTTAAACTAAATGGTAAATTTATTCAAATTTCATGGCTAGAAGCATTCGATGTAGTTATAAGTGAGTTAAAAAAATCAAATAATCGTATTTCTGCGTCCATTGGTTCGCAGTGCGATCTTGAATCAGCTTTTATGCTTAAAAATTTATTAAATTTATTTGGAAAAGTCAATATTCAGAATAGTGAAGCAAATATATTAAAAGAAATAGACTTTGAATCATTGTACAAATTTAATTCGACGATAAATAGAATTGAAGAAGCTGACATTTGTCTTTTAATTGGTGTTGATCCTAGAAAAGAAGCTGCTATTTTAAATCTTCAACTTAGAAAACATTTTGTAAACAGTAATTTTAAAGTAGCAAATATTGGTTCAGTCTTAAATTTAACTTTTCCTTGTGTTCAATTAGGCTCATCTATTGAAGATGTTTTAAAATTAGCACAAGGACAAAATTCATTCTGTGAAGTATTAAAAAAGTCAAAAAAACCAATGATAATTTTTGGTAGTAGTTTTTTTGACAGTATAGATGAAAGTACAGCTCGATTAATTTTAAGTTTTATCACTAAAAATATTAATGTAGTTTCTAAAAATTGGAATGGTATTAATTTTTTAGGTTCTCAAGCTAGTCAAATTGGGTGTTCAGAAGTTGGAATTGGTGTAAATGTCCTTTCGACTAACCCTAAGTTCATTTATGCAATAGGTGATGCAACAATTGACGATAATTTGGAAAATTGTTTTATCGTTTATCAAGGTCATCAAGGTAATTCTTCTGCATTAAAAGCTAATTTAATACTACCCGGAGCAGCTTATACTGAAAAAGATGCAACTTATATTAACATTGAAGGGCGTGCACAAAAAACTCAAAAAATTTTATCAGCCCCTGGTAAAGCTAAAGAAGATGTATCAATTTTGTCAGCAATCATTAGTTTGATCTGTGAAAAAGAGTTCAATCATAAATTTGTTGAAGTAGAGAATTATAATTTGGTTAGTAACAAATATTTTAATCAAATTGATATTTCTGGATTAGGTTATTCGAAAATAAAAAACAAATTTATTGTTTCAGGTAAGGTTAACAACTTTTACTTAGCAGATCCTATTAGTAAAGCATCTCCAACAATGACAAAATGTTCAAAACAACTTTTAGTGAAAAGTCCATTTTTAATGTAGTTTTTTAGTTATTTGTTTCCTTAAAAAAACGAGTATTATATATATTATGTCGATATTAACATTTTGATAAAAGAGTTTGATCCTGGCTCAGAATGAACGCTATCTATTTGCCTAACACATGCTAGTTGAACGCGTTAAAAAACGAGTAGCGAACGGGTGAGTAATACATGGGAATCTACCTTATAGTTTGGTTAAATACCTTATACAAAAAGAATTTTCGCTATAAGATGAGCCTTTGTAGGATTAGGTAGTTGGTAAGGTAATGGCTTACCAAGCCGATGATCCTTAACTGGCCTGAGAGGGTGTACAGTCACATTAGAACTGAGAAAGGTCTAAACATTTACGAATGGCAGCAGTGGGGAATCTTGAACACTAGGCGAAAGCTTGATTCAGCGACATAGAGTGAATGATGACAGTCATTTGATTGTAAAGTTCTTTTACCAAGAAAGATTTTGACTTTACTTGGAGAAAAAGCCCTGGCAAATTTCGTGCCAGCAGCCGCGGTGATACGAAAAGGGCTAGTGTTATTCGGAATAATTGGGTGTAAAGGGTGAGTAGGCGGTAATCAAAGTTAATCATTAAATCTTAGTAGCAATTACTAAATCAATTTTTAATAACAAATTACTAGAGTAAAAAAGAGGATTGTAGAATTTCAAGTGGAGAAATAAAATTCGTAGATTTTTGAAGGAATATCGAAAGCGAAGGCAACAATCTGGTTTTATACTGACGCTGATTCACGAAAGCCTAGGTAGCAACCGGGATTAGAGACCCCGTTAGTCTAGGCTGTAAACGATGAGTACTCATTTTTGGATAGAACATATTCAGAAATTTAGCTAACGCGTTAAGTACTCCACCTGAGGAGTACAGTGGCAACACTGAAACTCAAAGGAATTGACGGGGATTTATACCATTCGTGGAATATGTGGTTTAATTCGTAAATACACGCAAAACCTTACCAACTTTTGAATGATTTTATATTCTAATGAAGAAATTTGTTATGTTAAAAATTACAGGTACTGCATGGCTGTCGTCAGCTCGTGTCTTGAGATGTTAGGTTTAGTCCAGTAACGAGCGAAACCCTTTTTCTTTGTTGCAAAAGACAATTTGTTCATTTATATTAATTGAATTGTGTCTGTGTACTTAAAGAGTATTGCCTATGATATATAGGATGAAAGAAAGGATGACGTCAAGTCTTCATGGTCCTTATAAGTTGGGCTACACATGTATTACAAGGGTAACTACAATAAGATGCAATAATGAAAATTGAAGCAAATCTAAAAAAGCTACCTCAGTTCGGATTGTTCTCTGTAACTCGAGAACATGAAGTTGGAATGAATAGTAATCGTTTATCAGCAAGGAACGGTGAATCTGTACCTAAATCTTGTACATACCGCCCGTCACATCAAGAGAGTTTGCTTAATTTAAAGACATTATTTGTTTTTAAGTTTTAATTATTTTTAGACATTTCATTGATGTTTATATTATAAAAGTTGAAAATAAATAGTGTTTAGGATTAGGAAGATGATTTTGATGAAGTCGTAACAAGGTAACGGTTGGGGAACCAGTCGTTGGAAAATTTCCTTTAAATTTTATATATATAATATTCGTTTCTTTAATGAAGCTTTAATTTGATTTAAATTATTAATAACTTAATAACTCAGCAATTATTGTAATTTTGAAAACAAGATCCCATTTCGAACTCTTTTTATAGTTAAACTAAATTACGCTAAGAATACTTATATTAACAGGGAAGATTAGTTTTGTTGAGTTATCAAGTTAGTGATATCTAGATTTTAAATTTAATAATTGTTCAAACATAAAGTGTTGTTTTTGGGGTATCAAAAGAATACCTAGGTATGAAATAAAAAGACGTAGCGTTATACGAAAAGTCATGATGAGAACGCGTATCTATGATTCATGAGTTTCTTTTAGTGAAAACTATCTTGTTTTGAATAAAATTACTGAGCGAATTGAAACATCTTATTAGCTCAAGGAAAAAAAATCAACCGAGATTTCGTTAGTAGTGGTGAGCGAAAGCGAATTAGAGTAAAAACAAAAAATTGAATAAAAAAGTTTGAAAAAGCATACCGTAGAAGGTTAAAGTCCTGTTATATTCACTTTTTGTTTAAAATAGTAAAAAAAAACATGTAATTTTTTTTGAACATTGGGGAACCATACCTCGAACTCTAAATATAATTTCATAACCGATAGAAAAAAGTACTGTGAAGGAAAGGTGAAAAGAATCCTTGGATGGAAGTGAAAAGATCTTGAATTTTGTTACCTTCAACTAATCGAAGTTTTGTTAATACAAAATCACGATGTGCCTTTTGTATCATGTTTTAGTGACTTTATTGTTATAGCAAGCTTAAGTTGTTAAACGAAAGCAAAGTAAAAGCAAGATTGAACAGAACATACTTTTAGTTATAATAATAAGACCCGAATCTGAGTGATCTAATCATGAGCAGGTTGAAAGTATATGAGAATATATGGGAAGACCGAACTCGTAGCTGTTGCAAAAGCTTGAGAAGACTTGTGATTAGGAGTGAAAGGCCAATCAAACTCAGTGATAGCTGGTTCTTTGCGAAATATATGTAGGTATAGCATAAAACATTAATAATAAGAGGTAGAGCACTTTTTAGACTAGGGAGGCTAATACCCTTACTGAATCTTGGAAAACTTCGAATACTTATTATATAGTTTTGTAGTCAGACTTTGGGTGCTAAGGTCCATAGTCAAGAGGGAAACAGCCCAGATTATTAGTTAAGGTCCCTAAAAGATATCTAAGTGAGAAAGAAAGTAAAAAAGTTTTGATAATTAGAAGGTAGGCTTGGAAGCAGCCATTCTTTAAAAAATTCGTAATAGAATACTAATTGAAAACAGCATGTTTAAACTTTTTTGCATCGAAAATTCAGAAGGACTAAAGATATCTACCGAAACTATAAACTTTAATAGTGGTAGCAAAGCGTTTTTAAAATCATAGAAAACAATTTGTAAAAATTGTTGGAGATAAAAAAGTGAAGATACTAAAATGAGTAGCGAAAAACAATGTAAAAAACATTGTAGCCGAAAAATTTGAGGTTTTCTACATAAAGTTAAACTGTGTAGAGTTAGTCGGTCTCTAAGATATTGATGCGAGAGCACAATTCGATGAGGTTTTTTAATAAAAACAATATATAAAGTGACAGGTTTTGTTTAATCATAAAAAAGAAAATGGATTATTTTATGATGCGTAAAACTTCAAGAAAAACTTTATATTTTTAAAATACCGTACTTAGCCGACAAAGGAAAATAGATTTAAAAGATCAAGGCTTTTGGGTTAATCATTCTTAAGGAACTCGGCAAAATAATTCTGTAACTTCGGGAGAAAGAATGCCTTTTTAATTAAAGGTGGCACAAAAAAAAGGATAGCGACTGTTTACTAAAAACACAAGACTTTGCAAAATTGCAAAATGAAGTATAAGGTTTGATGCTTGCCCAATGCTGTAATGTTAAATGGAGGCGTAAATGCGCTAAAATGAAGCTTCAGTGAATGGCAGTCGTAACTCTAACGATTCAAAGGTAGCGAAATTCCTAGCCACTTAATTGGTGGCCCGCACGAATAGCATAACGACTTTCCTACTGTCTCAAGAATGAGCCCAGCGAAATTAGAGTCTGCGTGAAGATACGCAGTAGTAAAAGTAAGACGGAAAGACCCTATAAACCTTTACTATAGTCTTGTATTGTTATGATTTATTTTTTGTGTAGCCTAGGTGGGAGCTGTTATTAAGTCTTAACGCTAGTTAATTACTGAAGCATTCATGAAATACCACTCTAAAAATAAAATCTAACTAATTATTTTTATAAGAAAATGTAAGATGTTTAGTTTAACTGGGGCGGTAGTCTTCTAAAAAGTAACGAAGATCTGCAAAGGTAAGTTTAAATTCAGTAGAAACGAATTAAAAGGTATAAGCGCGTAAACTTGCTTGATTGGAAGAGATACAACTCGACCAAGGACGAAAGTCGGCGCTAGTGATCCGGAAATTTTCAATGGAAAAGTTTCCGCTCAAGGAATAAAAGGTACTTTAGGGATAACAGGCTAATCACTCTCAAGAGCTCCTATCGACAGAGTGTTTTGGCACCTCGATGTCGACTCTTCACATCCTGAAGCTGAAGAAGGTTTCAAGGGTACGGCTGTTCGCCGTTTAAAGTGGAACGTGAGTTGGGTTTAGAACGTTGACGACAAACAGCGTTAAATTATTAGTAATAATAATTTTAGCATTAACTTATATCGATGAAACCTTCGCTGATAATGAGAAAAAACCACTCATAAAAATTATAAAATCAGAAAGGTAATATCGAGGGAAGTCATTTGTTAAATATTCAATAAAACATTTATCATCATGTCGTTAGAATCTTTAGAAAAATTGAGCATTGAAAACAAGGCTTACCTCAGTGGCTTTATCGACGCTGATGGTTGCATATTAACTCAAATAATAAGAGGTGATTCTTACAAATTTGGTCACACTATAAGGATTTCAATTGTATTTTATCAATTAGATAAAAGAAATTGGTTTTTATTGAAGATAAAAAATAATCTAGGGATGGGCACATTAAGAAAAAAAAAAGAGGGAATGGCAGAGTTAACAATTACTGGTTTTAAACCGGTAGAAAATTTGTTAAAAAACTTATTACCATATTTTAAGATAAAAAAGCCACTAGCTAGATTAGTTTTAAAGATAATTGAAAAACATAAACAGGTTAACACCGAAGCAGATTTTTTAGAGGTATGCGAATTAATTGATAAAACTGCTGAGTTAACTGATTCTAAAAATCGAAAACATACTTCTGTTTCTGTTAAAGCATATTTAAATTCTAAAATGCAAAATTAGAAGTTTATATTTTCAGTGAAAAATTTAAAGTTTGACCCTGTAGAGACTGAGAAGAGAATTCTTCCGATGACTAAAAAAACCTATTAGTCATAATACGTTAACCCCTTTATAATATTATTAAAGGGTGAAGATATAGTCCATCCCATTTAGAAATATTTGGATAAGATGTGTAAAACAGTTTGGTCCCTATCTGCTTTTACTGTATGAAAATTGAAAAGATTTGCTTTTAGTACGAGAGGACCAAAGCAAAATAACCTATGGTTTGTCAGTTGTTTTCCAAAAGCAGGCTGATTTGCTACGTTATTTTAATATAACTACTGAAAGCATCAATGTAGGAAGATAACTTTAAAACAAGTTTTCAAAAATTAGTGTGAGACTAACACTTAACATAGGCAATTTGTTATAAGTGGCAACACTTTTGCTAAATTGTACTAATTCATTATAAACAAAATTATAAAACCGTGTATACAATATTACATACTTGTATTGTTGTAAAACTTAGTTAAATATACTAAAAAATTAAACTATGCCTCAACTCGATTTAATGCATTTCTTTACACAATTCTTTTGGTTTTCAATAGGATTCACTTTTTTGTATGCTTATCTTCTGCATAACGTTGTACCAACAATAGCTAAAAATTTAAAGTTTAGACAAAAAAAACTAGAATTATTAGCAAACGATATCAATAAAGGAAAAGATGGAGTTTCGGATTTATTGGGGATTTATGATAACCTCATATTTCGTTCATTTCAATTATGGAAATCGAATATTTCAAGTTTAACCGAACACGGGAATAACTGGTTTAGTACAAATGTTAAAAATTTAAACAATTCAAATTTTAATGCGGCCAACAAGGAATATCTAAAAGCTGTAGGAGAACAACATTACAGAAATTTAGTTGTAAAATCATTTGTATCAAAAAAATAATAGAAAAAATAATAAATTATGAGTTCAAAATACTTATACGGAGTTTTATTAGTGTTAATAGCTTTTTCTAAAGAATTTTTAGTTTTCAATGAAGAAGTATTAGTTTTACTTGCATTCTCTATATTCATATATTTATTGGTTAATTATGCTGGTGAAATGATTGCTAGTGAATTAGACTCTAGAAAAATAAAGATTAAAGAAGAGTTCGATCTTTATAAAAATTTACAAGAAAAAACTTTTACTCATTTGATTAGTTATCATCAAAAACAAAAGTTGTTAAGTTCTGAAATTAAAGAAGTTTTTGAAATATCAAAAGCAGAAATTGTTAATATCGAACATTTTTATGAAAATTCATTACAAAATCATTTAATCTCAAATTTTGAAGAAAGATTAAAGCGAGTTTCAGCTAATGAAAATAAAACCAACGTAGCTCTTCAAAAAGAAATTTTTATAGACCTTCGATCTTATCTTATGGATTCTTACTCAGTTGAAAGTAATAAGATGAGTAAAAAAAATAGAAAACAATTGTTAAAGAATTGTGTTGAACAATTAAAAACATGTTATTAATTATTTTATAGAAAATATTATAATTCATATTTAAAAGTTTTTAAATATG
>Ga0209443_1001227_pt1 | contig 16432 bp, 17 predicted proteins | sample LauGreBMM110DCMD_2_FD_187571 | JGI IMG/M metagenome (GOLD analysis project Ga0209443, IMG submission 187571) | Freshwater lake microbial communities from Lake Michigan, USA - Su13.BD.MM110.DCMD (SPAdes) (version 2) | ecosystem: Environmental > Aquatic > Freshwater > Lake | place: Lake Michigan... | reverse complement strand
ACTGGGGCCACTGGAGCAACTGGCAGAACTGGGACAACTGGCCAAACCGGAGCAACCGGACCAGCAATTACGGGAGCAACAGGAGCAACTGGGGCAACTGGAGCAACTGGGGCAACCGGAGCAACTGGAGCAACCGGACCAGCAATTACGGGAGCAACCGGAGCAACCGGAGCAACAGGTGCAACTGGAGCAACAGGCGCAACAGGTGCAACTGGAGCAACCGGACCAGCAATTACGGGAGCAACAGGAGCAACTGGGGCAACTGGAGCAACTGGTGCAACCGGAGCAACTGGGGCAACCGGAGCAACTGGCGCAACTGGTCAAACTGGCCAAACAGGTGCAACTGGAGCAACAGGCGCAACAGGTGCAACTGGAGCAACCGGACCAGCAATTACGGGAGCAACAGGAGCAACTGGAGCAACTGGAGCAACTGGAGCAACAGGGGCAACTGGGGCCACTGGAGCAACTGGCCAAACTGGTCAAACTGGGAAAACTGGGGCAACAGGGGCAACAGGCCAAACTGGTGCAACTGGAGCAACCGGACCAGCAATTACGGGAGCAACTGGTGCTACTGGTGCTACTGGTGCAACTGGGGCAACCGGAGCAACTGGTGCAACCGGAGCAACAGGAGCAACAGGCCAAACTGGCCAAACTGGCCTAACAGGGGCAACTGGCCAAACAGGTGCAACTGGAGCAACCGGACCAGCAATTACGGGAGCAACCGGAGCAACTGGTGCTACTGGCGCAACTGGGGCAACCGGCTCAACTGGCCAAACCGGGGCAACAGGAGCAACTGGTGCAGTGGGACCTCAAGGAGCAGGAGGAATTAATTCTTATAGTTTTATGTGCAATTATATTAGCGATACAATGTTTAATATTTACGGTTGGGTCGCGAGTAATACATCCCCAACGGTTGTAAATTTACTCCAATATATTATTAATACTACCGCGAGGAACAGCCTATATTCTCAGGTATATCTTAATTTAGGAGGGAATCAACAGGTTTATTCGTTTAACTACACAACAAGAATATCAGAAGGCATTTCGTTAGACATAAGTAATGCACAAATTATTATACAAAATCCCGGAACCTATAATATTAGCATTACCCATAGAGGAGTCAACCTAAGTAATCTGGGGACTAGTGACGCCTATATTTTATTATATTCCTCCACGAATCCTGACGTTTTTAAAACACCCGGAACATATTTAACCAACAGTTCTTCACTTACGACAGATAGTACATCGTTTTCTAAGTTTACTACATTAACCACGAATCCAACAACAAAAATTACAACCGCAACTTTTGGCACGACTACCGCGGAGGTTGTTGGAAAGGGTTATTATACTGCAGCGAAAGCCGGCGGAACGGAAATAGCTAACATTGATGTTACTATAAAAACAACATCCGTCACTTATTTAGGCTTGGCTGCGTATGTTCTTGTATGGGGATTCCAAACCGGTATCCCAACCCAACCGATCAACAACATGAATTGTTCACAACATTCCCTTCCGACTATAAGCATTACGCAAGTTGCATTTAATGGGCCAACAGGCGCTACTGGTTTTACAGGCGCCACTGGACCAATGGGACAAACAGGAAGAGACGGAACTGCTGTTAATACTGGGGCAACTGGCCAAACCGGAGCAACCGGGCAAACTGGCCAAACAGGTGCAACCGGACCAGCAATTACGGGAGCAACTGGAGCAACTGGTGCTACTGGCGCAACTGGGGCAACCGGAGCAACTGGAGCAACCGGACCAGCAATTACGGGAGCAACTGGAGCAACTGGTGCTACTGGCGCAACTGGGGCAACCGGAGCAACTGGTGCAACTGGGGCCACTGGAGCAACTGGTGCAGTGGGACCTCAAGGACCAGGAGGAATTAATTCTTATAGTTTTATGTGCAAAGGCGCCACTGGCGGTAACGTAATTTACGGTTGGGCCCAAGGGACAGGAGTTCAAACGTTTGTAAATTTACTCCAAAATAAGTCTATCTCCCTTGCGACTGACCTATATGGCGCGACAATGTTCGCGTATCAAAATATTCCAGATTTTAGGTACAATACAATTATATCAGAAGGCATTTCGTTAGACACACCTAATGCGCAAATTATTATCAATAATCCAGGAACCTATAATATTAGTATTAGTCATATAGGAAAAAACCAAACTGATCTGGGGTATTTTGACAGTTGTATTATTTTATATTCCTCCACGAATCCTAACGTTTTTAAAACAAACGGGTCATATTTAACCAAATTTGGTGTTGCCCCGAAGGATACTACCTCGTATAATAAATTTACTACAGAAACCGCGAATACCATAACAGGAATTGCAACCGTAACTTTTGGCACGAATACCGCAGAGGTTGTTGGAAAGGGTTATTATACGGCAAATAAACTAGGCTATAATGAAATAGCCAACATTAATTTTACTATAAAAACCACAACCACCACTTATTTAGGCCTGGGTTCGTCTATTTATGTGTGGGGATATAACGTGAATGGAAGCGGCGTGTCTGAGTATACCAAACCTTACCCGGGTACTAGAAGTAGCACCTTTTCTGGTGGACCGGGAATAACCACAAGTCTTGACCTTCCAACTATAAGCATTACGCAAGTTGCATTTAATGGGCCAACCGGCGTTACAGGCCAAACAGGATCAACTGGACCATTTGGAACAGGAAACACTGGTGCAACTGGCGCAACTGGCGCAACTGGCCAAACAGGCCCCACTGGACCATTTGGAACAGGCGCAACAGGGGCAACTGGAGCAACTGGCGCAACAGGCGCGACTGGAGCCACAGGCTCAACCGGTAGAACAGGGTCAACCGGGGCAACAGGGGCAACAGGCACAACTGGCCAAACAGGAGCAACTGGATCAACCGGACCAGCAATTACAGGGGCAACCGGCCCAACAGGTGCAACCGGACCAGCAGGAAGTGCGACTAATACTGGAGCAACTGGCGCTACTGGCGCTACTGGCGCTACTGGCGCAACTGGAAGAACTGGTGCAACCGGGGCAACCGGGGCAAAAGGTGAAAAAGGTGATGGGGCGTCAATACAAGAAACCAACTCCAACACCACTCATTATCCAATATTTACAAACCAAACCACTGGCGTATTATCAATAGCAAATATTCGGACCGCGACTAATTACTTCACATATGTTCCAAATACCGGTCTATTAACAGCACAATCATTTAATGCTGCATCAGATTTAAGATTAAAGCAAGAAATTAAACAGTTAACCCTAGAAAAATCAAATGAAATATTATCTAAATTAAACCCAGTAGAATATAAATTTAAAAACGACGTAACTAAACAGCGGTATGGTTTAATTGCACAAGAAGTAGAGAAAGAATTTGGTTCAGATGAATATGGATTATTATACAAGCAAATAAAGAGCGATGGTACTAATACTTTGTATTTATCTTATTTAGAATTAATTAGTCCACTCATAAAGGTTGTAAATAACTTAGTTGAAAATGTAAATTTTTTAAAGGAAGATAATAAACGCTTGAACGACCAATTAACTGAGTTAAAAAATAAATTATAACCCCGAGTCTACAAATAATATAAACCGTAAATAAATTCATATTATACATTAAATAATATGAATTGCGTTATGCAATTAGAATTTCATTTAATTTCTTAGCCTGGGCGTCCCATGATAATTTTAAAGCCCATTCGTAGTTTCTATTTATTAATTCTATTATTTCATAAAACCCAAGTTTCTCTCTAATTCGTAAGTTATTATATTCATTGTGAATAATTGTATTGAACTCATTTGATAAAACTGTTTATTCAATTCTATATTCTAATTAAAAAAATAAATATGTGTTTATATTTATTTTTTTATAATCAGTATTTCTATTTTTATAGGTTAATTTGGCTCAACCTTTTCAAAAGGTTGATAAGGTTGATTAATACTCAGGCGTATGCTTCTTAAATAAACACCCTTGAGAAGTCATACCTTTAACCTCATTTGTGACTATGCTTGGATTTTGATTTGCACATGTTGACATCCAAATTTTAATAATGCAAAAATTCTTTTTTGGTGAAATGGTAATTCCAGTAACATTGGCAACAAAAGAAGGTTGTGAACTTATTGATTCCCCTACAAGAACATAACTGAGTTCTTTCCAGACTTCATAAACACACTTATTTGAAATCTTGTAAGAGAAACACCCACCAGCGCGATTTTTTGGGTCCTCCCAAATCGGCTTTATACCTTCCTTCATAAGAAACAACATACAGTTCTTTACTAGAACATCTGGAAGTGTTTCTGTTAGAGCGATTGAATCTTCAACTGTTCCCATCGTATAAATCTTCTTATAACTACTGATACTCCAATCAGTGTCATGTGGTAAATGCGCCCATAGGGTCCATTTATTTGCAAGAACATGATACTCGCTACTAGATGTTTCTGTTGCCATGGTTTCCGAAGTTACCATTTATACTAACTACTATCATTTTTTTTTTATATTGTTTTATAAAATTGTTATTATTTTATTCGGAAATACTATCGCTTTTGGTTATTGTGCTACAAACATTCTTGCTATCCGAAACATTGTTGCACTTTTCTGCAATTTCTGCGATTGTCATATTTGATGTGTCGCTTGCGATAAATGGTTTAACTGTGTAATTATTTTTATTAAATATAATTTCATCATTTTCATAGAATGTCTTAATATTTACGTCGTGATCAATAACTTCTAATATATATGAACCGGTTACCTCGTCACAATTTATATTATGTTGTTTATTTAATAAATAGCAAATGAGAAATCGGTTTACTTTGTTTCCAACTATGTAATAATTTTCAGTATCACTTGATAGTTTAATTGGACGTGAAATTTTATCTGGTCCTATTATGACATTGATTGATATAAAAGAAAACGCACAAACATCATAATTATAATCTAATGGAAATCTCGGGAAATCAAAGTAGAGAACCTTATTTACTTTAACTTTATCATTTGAATAGTCTGAAAATATAATAAAGTCGTATAGAACTAAATGATGTATAGTAATATTTTTCCTATTTATTGATACTAGTTCTTTATTGAATTTTATAATATCAATTTCGGCTTTTTTTTTCATTCCTTCAATACAACTCTTTAAATTAGAGAAATATGGATGATTATAAATTCTCTTTACGCATAATTCTACATAACTATAAGTAAATATAACATAAAACGATGCATTTAATAAAGCAACATGATATTCATTTGGACATACTGTTGAAAAAAATATGTGTGCTCCCACTCCATATGCAAAGACCTTAAATAGCATCATCTATAATATAAAAAATAAGCATATAAATTTTAAATCATTTTAATTTATATACTTTTATTTACCCTTTAAAGGCTGGAGACGAACTATAATATGGGAAAAAATTTACCGTCTGTGATTTTGAACTTGAATTCTGGTAAGCCTTCATTGGTTTTGCCGCACCTATTGTAGCATTCATCCCAAAAATATATAGAAGCATTGCTACAATGAAGGTCATTAAAATAAATGGAATAAATACTATAATCCATGAAATAACGCCTAAACCGCCTTGACATAATGCGTTTAATAAAAACGTTATAAGTATTGCTACAACTAATTTCATAAATGCGGTGTTATATAACCCCTTTAAAGTATCAATTATTATTTGAGCAAGAGAGAAAACAACATATATTAATGCAGGAGGGCATAGTTTTAACATAATTAACTTATATTATACTAATAAAAAAATGGTTCGCCATCCTTTAAATGTCCTACTTTATTTCCTGGTTCTCCCTGTTCGTCAACTTCGTATATTGGTCCATTTTCCTCATTTACCGCAAAGTAGGTAATATCATCAATCTCTATTTCAAACACCTCTTCATCATCATCGTCAGCCTCTTCCGCTTCTTCCTCTTCTTCTTCCTCTTCTTCGCTTTCCTCTTGTTCTTTTTGTTCTTCGCTTGACTCTGTAATTACCTTTTCGGTCACAATATTAAAATTAATCGTTTTGACTTCTTCTTGTTCCTCTTCTTCTTCCTCTTCTTCTTCCTCTTCTTCTTCCTCCTCTTCTTCTTCTTCTTGTTCTTCTTGTTCTTGTTCTTCTTCTTGTTCTTCTTCTTGTTCTTGTTCTTCTTCCTCTTCTTCTTCTTCCTCATCTTCTTGTTCTTGTTGTTGTTCTTGTTGTTGTTCTTCCTCTTCTTCATCCTCATCCTCATCTTCCTCTTCGTCGGTGTTGTAATATTTTTCATCCATAAGATGGAGTCGTTTATTTTGAGACGTTACCTCATTTTGCAACAATATTTTTTCAATAGTATATTCATCATCACTATGAGTTTCAGAAAACTCTTCAATCTTTAATGATATATTATCTTTCAACTGCTCATCTGAATTTTGCTTTCTTAATTTTTCTAATTCGCTTTTATAGTATTCCATTTCTCTCTTACACTTTTCTAATTCTCTGGTTAAGTGACCATGGGCATATTCGTAAATTATTTCATGTATACCTTGTTTAACGACTTTATTAACATTATTTAAAATAGGTTGAATGTCAATTATGGTTGGTAATTGAGACATCGTATAGGATATTTAATAATAGTAAATTTCGTTTAATATGATTTAGAAAATATTTAAGCATTATGTATAAGATGGACAATATTACTATAACATGTGAATCAGACCTTAATGATAAGATTCAAATGATACTAAGGCAGACTAACTATGATGTTTGTGTGGCTAGAGAGAAGTTAATAGAATACAATAATGACGAGATTAAAGTTATAAAGGATTATATGGGAATTCAAGATAAGAAGGACGTAAAGAAAGCATCATTAAACCAAGAAATATATAAACAACTAAGAACAAAATTAGACGATTCTATGAAGGGTTATAATAAAAAACAAGAGGAAAAATTATCATCAGAGATAATAGATAATAATAAATTATGTCTAGAAAATGATAAAAAATATTAGAAAAAATGTTAGAAAAACTAATAAGCGACAATAGTATATCTAAAAAACACACATATATGCTTCAGATGAGCCTAAATAAGCAGAGCACAATTGATACATTTTATTAGTATCTAAAATTTTTCTAATAGATTCGTTTAATGGTTGTAATAATTCAGGTGTTTTAAAATTTACTACCCATCCATGCTCATTTAATGTAAAATATTTATTAGTTATTTTAAGTCTATATTTCTTAGAATAATATAATGCCTCCGTGCTATTAGCAACAATTCCATCTAATTTATCGGTATTTTTTAAATAGTGGTCAATGCATTGTTCTAAATTACCATCAAAAAAATTCATACTACAATCATAATTAGTCTTTATTAATTCGGGAACGTTGCTTCCTTTAACACCGATTAACGTTGATGACGCGACCTTTTCATGGGTAATTTCGCTATCGTTATAAGCCTGTGCTAATATATTTGTAATAATAGCCTGTAATAACTGTAATGAAAAAGTAGATACAATTAAGATTACTAATATAATTGAAACGCTATATATATTAATAGTTAAGCTTCTGAACAATTCACCCTTAGAACCAAAAAAGGATGCAGCAGTTAAAGCAACAACGCGGGTTGTTGACATTTTCTGGTGTGTTGTTTTTGCCATTATAAAACCAAGTATAATAGCAACCATAATTATTCCTATAAAGAATGGAATAAAATACATAAAAAAAAACTTTATAACCTCTTTTACGTAAAGATTTTTGTCTTTATACATAATTACGCATCTGTTCATGAAAACTGGCCGCGTTAATGATGCTTTTTTAACACGCTCATAATCGCTACCAATGCAGCCAACACCTAAATCAAAATTATCATTATTAATTTTATCAATAAACTCGGAGTTATTTTTAGCCTTATAGAATGTTTCCTCAAATTTATAACCGACCATGGTTTCTTTAACTGCTTTCCAGGCATCATATATAACTCCACTATGTCCACCTTTTGCATTTTCTTTAACATATGCTGGTTGTAAATTTATTAGAACCTTATATGTTTTTTCACCATTTGAATTATTTGTGCTAAAATGGGGTTGGTGATTATTTATTTCATTAATATGGTTATTTTGTTCGTCATAATTATCGTACATCAGTATAATATATAATTATATTAAAATATATTACATATTATAAATTTAAGACGGGTTGTGAATGTTTTACTTACGTAGAAGAGACACCAAAATGTTCATTTAAAATGTTATTTTTAGTTTGCTGCTTCTTTTGTAGACGCTTCTTTAATTGAAAATTATTTGATGGTATAATTTTATTATTAATTATAAAGTCATCATTATCTTCATGAAATTCGGGTAATATTCTTGTTAATGGTTTATCTACAATTAAAAACAACCGTTCAGATTTTAATAAAGTGCGGTATTCTTGTATTGATAAATTGCCATAATATTTATCTAGCATATAATGCGGATTCGGCGCGGGTTTAATATTCTTTGAATACTGATAAATTTTTGAATAAATATGATTCATTAAATAATATCTCTCAAACTTGGTTGAACTATCTATATTTTCTTCCATTAAGTGTGCAACCCCGCACTCAGGACTACAAAAACATCCATAGACGTGATATGAATCCTTAATAAAATGCTTTGGAATATAAATTGGTGGATTATCAAAATCATAAGAGCACCAGAAACATGCTGATTTTTTATCCGAAACGTTATTTATGTGTAGGTTATGTTCAAGCGTTTTTAGTTTTCTCCATATTTCTTTTGTTTCACACGCATCATCATCATGAATGTTGTTATAGGATATATTAGTCATATCGTTATTTATAATAGTTGAACCTATTGTTAGGTTTGAACTTATCGTAGAGTTACAATGAATTGTATTATTTGTAGTTGTATTAATTGTATTAGTTGTATTAGTTGTATTAGTTGTATTAGTTGCATTAGTTGCATTAGTTGCATTATTTTTGCTTGAATTAACGCTTGAATTAACGCTTGAAAAGTTTAGATTTGTTTCATTTGGATTATCTATAATTTCATATGCTAAGTCACTTGCGTTAGAAAATTGAAAAGAGTCAATATTTGAGTTTGTAAAATTTGAGTTATAATCTCCAGATACTTGCAAATCTTTTAACGAACATTTAAGATGTAATATAATGTTCGGTTTATTTTCCTTTTGTTCAACAATAGGCATTGTTTGTTGTATAATTTTACCACCTTTAGGTTTTCGCCCACGTTTTTTAGCAGGCGGTTTTACAATTATGTTTTCGTCTTCTTGTGTGCCTTGCAAAAAAATATTAGGTGCGTCAGTTATTCCCAAATCATCTTTAAGTTCGCTTGATATTTGTAAATGAATGTTGTTTTTGCCTATTATACTATTAGTTGCATCTTCTGCGTTTAATGCATTTAATTTTGCCAGTTCTTGACTAGCAAGTATTTCTTTTTTTGACCTACGACCACGCTTAGGCTTTATAGAATCGGTTGCTTCAATTTTGCTCATTTTAATATTATATATGTTCTATTAAAAGTAATTTAAATGGTTTTAAAATATATTTAATCCGAACTATCGCAAATATGAACCTGTTGATTTGATTCATAACAATTTCTGCAAACAGGAATATAATTATCTGACCCAATTAACGTCTGTTGCTTTTCTTTTGTCAAACGAAGTGAGAATATTCCAGGCGCACCGTTTTTACAAATAGAGCATAATGACTTAAATTTTGTAACCGAGTCGCAAATAGGTATTAGGTCTAGTATTTGCCCAAACCGGTTTCTTTCAAAATCGCCATCTAACCCGGCAACATATACCTTTTTCTTTTCGCACAACATATCATTTACGCAAGAATATAGGTCTTCAAAGAATTGTCCCTCATTAATTAAAATAACTTCGGCAGTTCGTAGTTTAATATGCTTACTAGCGTTATTAGTAAATGTCTGATTAATATCTATATTGTTCCAAATATCACTTAACTTTTTAGTTTGAATACAAGGTATCATCACTTTATCATGGGTAGAAAGCATTGACTCATGATATCTAGTATCGGCGCAATGATTAATAACGGCTACAGGAATGTTACAGAAAGAGCACTGTTTATATATTTCTAGCAACTTTGATGTTTTTCCTGAGTACATTGGTCCCAAAAATAATTCTAATGAGGCAGTAGACTGTTGCATTTCCAGATTCTTATTCATTTATTATAGTGATTATATTAATAATCAATTTTTTTGTTCTAAAATCAGAATATAAAAATCAAAAACTATAATATAAAAATCAAAATCAAAAACTATAATATAAAAATCAAAATCAAAAACTATAATATAAAACTAAAACAATAGTTTAATGAATGAGCGGAATTCCATGGGTAGAATCCTATAGACCAAATAACTTTGACGATGTTGTATTAGACCCATTAAATAAGAAAATAATGAAAAATATAATAGAAACCTCTTATTTCCCGCATTTACTCTTTTATGGTCCTCCAGGAACAGGTAAAACCTCTAGTGTTATGATTTTAATAAACGAATATCATAAAAAATATAATCAGCAATCGTCGGAACTAACTATTACATTAAACGCATCAAACGACAGAGGCGTTGATATAATACGCAACCAAATAAGTCAATTTGTAAATTCAAAAACGCTATTCAGAAAAGGTATGAAATTTGTAATATTAGATGAAGTTGATTATATGACAAAAAATGCCCAACAAGCGCTGCATTATTTAATACAAAACTACTCTAGTTCAGTGAGATTTTGTTTAATATGCAATTATATTAGTCGCATAGAAGAAGGACTACAAAACGAATTTCTTAAAATGCGGTTTAACCAGTTACCAAAAAATGACATAATTTCCTTCTTAAATAATATATCTGAAAAGGAAGGGTTAAATATGCCTGAAAAATCTATACGATTAATACAAAATTTATATGGGTCGGATATGAGAAGTATGATTAATTTTATGCAATCAAATCAAAATATTATTGATAGTAATATTAATATTATTGACAATTCGGTGTGGGAATTGTTATATACATCATTAATAAACAACAATAATATTAGTGTACAAGATAATCATATTCAGAAAATTAGCATAGAGTATAACATTGATAAAAAAAATATAATAAAAGACTTCTTAAATTATATTATTCGCAATAAACCAGACATAATTAGACGTGATTTTTTAGAATTTATTGAAAATATAATGCATAATCAAGAATTTAAAAATTCGCACTATATTAACTATGCTTTATCTCGGTTAAAATTATTTGTTTCTAAAGTTTCGCTAAAGGTTTCGTAAATACGCATCCGTTGATGGAGTTTTATCATAAAATCATTTGGGGGTGAACTTTTGGAAGGATCAAAGAAATTCTTCTTTAAATCGTAGATATCTACACTATTGTTCATGTTACTATTTTGATAAAACTTCTTGTTTACCGATTTTTTTGTTGGTATCGGAATCGGTATATTATTTGAAATCGGAATGATATCACTCCGTTCATGGATGATGCGTACTTTACAACCTAGCATTGTTCTATATTCTATAATATTAGAAAATAATTGAAATAAAAATAACTTAAAGAATATAAAGGCATCTTGGGAAGTATTACTATGGCTGGAATGTCATTAACAATAGACGATGAATGGGAAAACTTTCTATCCCCAAACTATGACGATGACGATGTCGCATTTGAAACCGGAGAATCATTAATTTCTGGCAATGCCCACGGCGCGGATAATGATGAAATTGTATCAGAAATGAATCTGTTATGCGCTCCTAAAGCATCAGATATATATATTTCAACGAAATCAAAGATAGCATACTTAAACTCTGAAATTGATTTGAAAGGTGTATTCTGGAACGTTCCGGTTATTTCATATGCAACCCCAACAAATGGAGTCATTAAAAAGCAAATGAAATTTAACTCTATTACTCAAGAAGAGTTAGATGAAGTTCAAGAACATTTGAAATCGGAACAGTATTTTGAAGAACAAATAATAACTAGCATTAATAATCCGAGTGGGCGAATTAAGTTTAAAGATATACGGAAAGTTAGTATTGGAATTTCTAGAAAGGATATTATGAGTTATAGGTGCAAGAAGAAGAGCGCGTTCTATAATTGTTTTGTTATAATACTTCGTATAAAACTTAATGACGCGTTTAAAGAATTTCATATTAAAGTATTTAATACTGGAAAATTAGAAATACCCGGAATTCAAACTGATATAGCATTTGAAGAAGTTCTGAAAAACGTTATACTCATTCTACAACCACACACTAAGAATAAACTAGAATATTTGCAGAAGAGCGATACGGTTCTTATTAATTCTAACTTTAACTGTGGTTATTATATTAATCGTGAAGCGCTTTACGATATTCTTAAATTTAAATATAATATTCAATGCATCTATGACCCATGCTCGTATCCCGGAATCCAATGTAAGTTTTATTATAATGAAGAGTTGACTGAACAATCTGGATGTCAAATGGCGAATGAAAACGGGGCACAATTAAATAATGTTAGTGCGACTTCAAAAAAGATTAGTAAAATGACAAAAAAAGAGAATAAGAAAAATAGTAAATATGTTGAAGTTTCGTTTATGATTTTCAGAACGGGTAGCATTCTTATTGTTGGAATGTGCAATGAAATGGTGTTATACAAAATCTATGAATTTCTAAAGGTATTGTTAGAAAGAGAGTTTAGTAAGATAAATCAAGCCATTATCACAAGCGAGAATAAGATTTCAAAGGACAAGAAAAAGAAGATACGCCGAAAAACAATTCAGATTAGTATTCAAACGTAATATAATGCGATAATGCCGCCAAATAAAGATTCAGTTATTGTAATAAACCAGTAATACATATCACTCATAGTCCATTTATATCCTAAGTCAAAGTCGCCAAAAATAGTTTTACTTAATAATGACCCAATTATAACAGACATTAATAAGTGTGGAATATTAGATACCTTATTCGGAATTAATGCGCCTATAAAACCACCAATTATAGTTATAATTGCCTGCAAATAGTTATGTTTATTTTGTGTCAAATTAAACATATCCATAATCTTATGTATATATTTAATGTATTTTATTTTTTTATTTGGCTTTTTTTTATTTGTTTTCTTGTTGTTTTGAAAAGATTAACAAAGAACCCATTTAATAAATAATGTCTGCGATTCGTCAAGTTTTTGATAAGTTATCTGTTGAGATAGTTTTTCTTTTATTGTTTTTTCACTAATATTATATTTTGCTTCAGGCTTCATTTTTGAGTACTTTTGAATAAATAATTTAATAGTTTCAATATAATTATGGCTCTTATCTGGTTTAAAAGCACTTATAAAAGAAAGAATAATTAAATAATCATTTTTTGAAAAACTAATTTGTAGTATTTCGTTAAATATAACGTTTAGTTTTTTAATACTTGTATGGTGACGTTCTAAAATAAAACTATTCATATTCATAAGTATTTCAATATTTATGTTTAATATATCTATTTTCTTTATATCATCGCTAGACATTTTAATTGAATTTTTGCGAATTTCATTACTAATTTCAAAAATAGTTTTTTTATATACAAACATTGATGCATCGCGTGAACTCAATTGTAAAAATGTATGTTTATCTTCTGAGATTTGCCCGATATATTCAACATAAAAATAAAACGATTTTTGGCTATGATAGTATGTTAAATCAAGATTTCTTGAGTAATATAATAATATTGTAAATACGTGCGTTATTGTTTCAAGACCTCTTTCAATAACAAATCTAGTATATGCAACATTTTTAAACCAAACATTTTCAATAACAAAACTTAAATATTCATTTACCAATGAATAATATTTATGAATTATTTCATACGCGTTATCGGGTATATTTAATTTATAATTTTCTAGATTGTTTAATGAATAGTTTGAATTTATATTTGGTTGCGAAGTCACAGATTCCATTTAGTAATAATAGTATATAATTATATTTAATTTAAAATAGTTTTTTTAATAAGTATTTAAAGACAATAAAATTTCTATAATATAAATATGTCCGCAGAACAAACTAAGCCAGAAACGTCTAGTTATAGATTGCCCAGTGACATTACATTGAAGCATGCCGCAAAATTAGGCATTGTTGAAGATAAGCCAATTATGTTAGATTATTGGTCTGTGTCATTAGATAAGAAGGCCCTTGTCGGCGTTAAGGAGACGGGTGAAAAGTTATTAGTAAAGTCGGAAGATGAATATACATCTCCTATTGCTAAATTTTATAAGAGTGGTACTGAGTATATCATTATCACTGAGAATTCTATTTATATTGTTTGTTCCGAAATCCCTACTAGAAAGATATCTTAATAACTTTCAAACCTTCAAAACCCACCGTTTAAGTACCCGATACAATAATTTTCTCTCTATAGTATAAAATGCCAAACGGAAATTTTTGGGTTGGAAAGGGTGGATTTAACTATAAACGAAGTGGTGGCGGAGGAAATCACCGCCTATTTTCTTTAGGGGCGATGTCAAATCAACCACAGAACATTTATAATAAATATGTTCCTGGTGCGGGGGTTGGGGCGTCAAGCATATCTAATAGACGTGCTAAATTGAATCATTCTACTGAATGTACTGCTCAATATCCTTGCAATAAATCGTTTGCACGAATTGGATTACAGCATAATGGTGGGTCAAATAACTATGCATTAAACTGGTATCAGCGTTAAACTGGTATCAGCGTTAATAAACGCCCTAATTTTTGGTATTTGTATTATAGCAAATTATAAATTTGATATAATATTAGTTTGACTAAATTTTATTAATTATACTAGATTATACTGAATTATAATTTCCATTAAACGTTGATGGTCTTATACCAGATGGATACCTAGAAGCAGGAAACGATGTATATGCTTGACGAGGATTATTTGTAAATGATGGTCTTAAATTACCATAAGTTTGCCAATTTAATGTATTATAATATGTTTGCGTATTTATAAAATCAAAAGGTCCTTGATGCGATTGAGTCTTCTGAGGATACCAAGTCCATTGAGTATTACCAATTTTATTGGGCGTTCCTGCTTTTAACATGCTTAATCCACTATGCGCGTCACTATGATTAATATAGGATTGAATGCTTCTAACTCTACGAGGTCGTCCAGCCATGTATATTTAACTTAGATAATATTTTATCTAAGAGAACATTTTACTGAAATATCTTTGGAAGAGAAAGTTGGTTATAACCAATTAAATAAATGTGACCGGGAATTGGCGCAATTTGAGGCCATGCAGCGGGATCATTTCCAACATAAACCGCAGCAGTCATTCTTTTATCACGAGATGATAATCCACTTGGTCCAAAGTTAGTTCCCGCTTCTGCAACAACTGGTGCTAATTGAGGAGCAAGACTTGATGATAATAATGCCTGTCTTGACGCAAATATAATTATTGCCATATTATCCCTTGTTAATTTATTGCGCCAATCATCATTTTGCGCTTTAGCATGTCTTGCTCTATCATCTGAAAGTTCCCGAACTTCCATAATTGCATCGGCTGGAAATTCCTCTGGTTTTACTGCGCCGGCGGCTCCGGTTCTGCGCAAAACATACCAATGTCCATTTATTAAGGCAGCCACATCAAACGCGGTTACTCCTCCACCCATTCCGCCGCGAACACGTCTAGCCTTTCTAGTTCCACGCGAACGTTTAACGCGTCTTTTAGATTTTGCTATTTTCCTTGACTTTTTATAAGCACGCATTATATAATATATAGACATAATTTTGATTAATTTTTCTTAGTTCTAAAACAGAATTTTAATTTTTATCAAGAATAAAAATTAAAAAATAAAACGGTTAGCCTCCTGAGGGGATTGAACCCTCGGCCTCTCGCTTACAAAGCGAGTGCTCTACCACTAAGCTAAAGAGGCATTGTTGGGCGGACTCCTCTTAGCGCAAAAGTAGTCCACCCATTAAACACCGCATAATGTCTTTAAGTTATTTAATAAACATTAAATACTTGATAACTTTGCGACACAAAACAATAAAATAAACAAGATGATTATAATAATTTATTGAGTGATTCTATTGCCTCTTTTGTTAGAGTATTCGGAAATTTTAAATGAAAATGTATTATTAAACTTCCTGTATGTTGTTCTCTCGTCAACCCCATTCCAGGAATCACTTTTTGATACTCGGGTGGGATTATATTCCCAGCAGCATTATTTATTGTATATGACTTTCCATTAATATATTTTACATCAAAAGAGAACCCACACAATGCCTCCTTGAGAGAAATTTCCTTCTCCATTATTAAATCTAAACCACGTCTAACAAAACAACTATCATTATTTATATTTATAAAAATCTTAACATCTCCTTTGCAGGTTTCATTAATAACATTTCCTTGGTCCTTCAACATTATTATTTCATTATGGTCAATCCCTTTAAAAATATCTACATATACAGTTGATTTTTCAAAAAC
>Ga0209443_1001226_pt1 | contig 16438 bp, 5 predicted proteins | sample LauGreBMM110DCMD_2_FD_187571 | JGI IMG/M metagenome (GOLD analysis project Ga0209443, IMG submission 187571) | Freshwater lake microbial communities from Lake Michigan, USA - Su13.BD.MM110.DCMD (SPAdes) (version 2) | ecosystem: Environmental > Aquatic > Freshwater > Lake | place: Lake Michigan... | reverse complement strand
AAGTACCATTTAGTATATCATTTTTAACAACATATAAATCTTTGAATAATTGCTTTTTAAACTCTTTATTAGTAATTTCATCCTTGTAGAAGACCTTAAAATAAGAGTTTATAAAACGATTTACATATGAAACAAATAGAACAACATTTAATAATCTAACGGAGACAGCGTTTTCAAATAATGTTAATAAATTAACAGCAAGTGGGTCAGCTACATTAACAAGCTTAAATAATATGTTTGATATTTCAACGGCTAATGCGCTATTAGCAACCGCTGTAGGAAAAAAAATTACCTATAATATTGATACCACGCCAGGGATACAATCGCCGTTGAGCATTAAAAAAAATAGTAGTACTATTAGCGTCGCCGATGAAAACTCTTTAGATAATTTAAAGACAACATATAACAACATACATAATTATAACGAATCAAGCGGTGGTACTATGACCCCTATTATAAATACTAATACTTTTGGTTCAATATTAGACCCTGTTGCAACAGATATAGAAGAATATATATCTTACGAATTTCCTTCGGCGCCATCAGAAGACAAATTAACTCCAAGTAGCAGAACGACAGCATTTGATATTAAGAGTAATGCTACGAAATACATTTATTTCAAAAAAATATGATAATATCTTTATAAATATCTATATTAACAAAAATAAAACAGCTATTAACAATTTATAATAGAGTATTATATCTCTTGCTTTTCCTTTGTTTTTTATCGTTATAATTATTTATAATTATTATTATAGAGCATCTAAAAGCATATATTGAATATCTATGCCTATTACTTTTAATCACAGTAATATAGGTGTCCAATACAGCACAGGCAGCAATTATATCATAGAGACTGTCAAGAGTGATTTATATCGTAGAAATGAATTAATTGATACTATCGTAAGGGATAATCTCCAAACGGCACCTGTAACTCCTAGTATGTATATTGAAAATGGTACAAATAATGTATATGCTGTAGAATCCTATACATACTCTGGGTCTGCAAATACAGCAGATTTTACTCGCGTATTTCCTAAGAACACTACTTGCGATATCTTGATAGTTGGAGGAGGTGGTGGTGGTGGAAAAAGACACGGTGCTGGAGGGGGTGCTGGTACCTTGATGTATCATAAAAATATAATATTGAATGGTACATATAATATTAAGGTAGGTAAAGGAGGTACAGGACATCCTTCAACTACATCAACAGCAACATCTACTGCATTAGATGGAAATTTTAGTCAATTTGTTAAAAGCGATGGAACACAAAATTATTATGCAGTAGGTGGTGGAAGAGGTACAACCGGTGGTAATTTTTATGCTAATACTAACGGCGGACAAGGGTATTTATATGATGCTAATCTTACATTATCTTCTGGTAATATTTTTAATAGCGTTGCTGTAGCAGTATCAAATAAAGAATATGTAAATACATTAACATCGCCCGAAGGGTGTAGAGGACGCATTGGAGGAACACAAATTAACAATTATAAAGGCGGTGGTGGTGGTGGTGCTGGCGGTGTTGGTATGAACCACGCAGAAGAAACTACAGTTAATGATGGTTATGGTGGTTTAGGTTTAGCAATAGATATTACAGGTACATCGGTAGTATATGCAGGTGGTGGCAATGGCGCTGATTTTAATGGAACAGTATTAACGCAAGTTTTTGACCCAGCATATTCTACAATTCAATCAAGAGGCGGAGGAGGATTTGGTAGTGACACAGGTACAGCACAAAATGGTTTAGATGGAACAGGTGGAGGAGGAGGAGGACAAGGCAACGACACAGCAGGTAATCTTGGAGGCAATGGAGGTTCAGGCATAGTAATCATAAGATATTTATTAGGTACTATACCTTCTAATAATCTTTTGAGTACAGAACCTGTATGTAATTTATATGATACTTCTATATATAATCATAGTGGATTGAATGAAAATCAGACTTCTAATATTTTTATAGTTTCTCAAAACACTTTATGTGATGTATTAGTAGTTGCTGGCGGTGGTAGCGGAGGTAATACAGGTGGTGGCGGTGGCGGTGGTGGTGATGTTTTATATTTTGAAAATGTAAATTTTTTAGCAAACACATTATATAATATATACGTTGGAAGAGGCGGACAAGGAAGAAACAGAGATCATTCAACACAAGGAGGAGGATTTAATGGTAATAATTCAAGTATTATAGGTGGTAATATAAATATTATTGCCGGCGGAGGAGGAGGAGGAGGAGGATTATCTTCTTCAGCAAATTCTGGAACTATAGCTAATTATACAAATCCTAATACAGGTTTATCCACAGTCTCGTCGGGTGGTGGTGGTGGAAATACAAAGGATAATGTTTCTGCTTCAGGAAATAATGTTTCGGGTAATGGAGCGTCCAATTTAAATGATAATACAGCTGGTGGTGGTGGCGGAGGATGCGGGGATGTGTTATCAAAAGGAACAGGTGCTGATGCACCAAATAAAACAGCAGGTGGTTTAGCGGGAGACGGAGGAATTGGTTATGAATCTAGTATTACAGGAATATTAAGACAATTTGGTGGTGGTGGAGGTGGTGGTGATAGAAGCGCCCCTGATTCTGATAAAACAGGTTTAGGTACACACGGCGGAGGAAATGGTACAACAACAGATTTAATACCTACAAACCACCCAACTATGGGACCCGATAATGGTGTTAATGGTACTGGTGGTGGCGGAGGGGGGTGTGGACCAACATATACAACTACTGTAGGTGGAAATGGAGGTAATGGAATTGTAATTATTAGGCAAAAAAAATTAGAAATATTAAATAATATAATTAGAAAAATAACATTTGCCCCTTTTCCTACTACATTAGTATATGATTTTACACCTTATACTACATTAGAAACTTGGAGAGAATATGCTTATAGTATAGGTGCTAAAACGCAAATAAATGTTTTTCTGGATAATCTTGTCTGGACTTTTCCAGGTGGTGCTAAAGCTGCTGGTATATATGGAAATGGATTTATTAGTTTAAAATTACATAAAAACTATAAAAATTTAAAAGTAAATTACACAGCAGGCGCGTCATTTGTAGAATTATATATAAATGATGTTTTAAATCAGACTTGTCCAGCAGGACAAGTGAGAGAGTTTATACTTTTGAATTATAATGAAAATGATGTTTTAAAAATACTTGAAAAAGAAAGTAATTTTTCTAGAATTATAATTATTACTTATTCAAATCCAAAGGATGCGCTTTATAATATTAATTTTCCTACTAAAACAGTTGTAAATGTAAATAGCGGTGCGGATATTATATTAGAAGGCTCCTATGATATTAATATATATACGAATAATTCGTGTTCTATGCTACCATCATCAAACAATCCATTTAAACTTATAAAGCCTTATCCTCTTACTTCTAATATTTCTAATATCTCTATAAGTTATCAAATATTAAGCCCTATATTAGACCCAATAGGCGCTCAATTGACTTATAGTTCAAATAATACTAACGTGTATCATATGGGAAGTGTTGGAATAGGTACTACAAGTCCAGAGTATCAACTTGATGTAAGTGGTTCTGTAAATGCCAAATCTTATTATTTAAACGGAAGACAAATTAATGAACCTCTTAGTGAATTAGGATTATCTGAAGGAATGATAGCGCAAGTCAGGCATTTGACTTATACTCAAATGGATGTGAAAAATAATACTGGTTGGGATGCTATTAATGATAATTTAACAACTGGATTTGTAATAGCCATAACTCCTAAAAGCAATTTAAGTAAAATATTGCTTAATATAATTGTACATATAGGTCTTGCTGTTTCAAGTTATAGTATATGGTGGGGTATTAAACTTTATAGAAAAATAGGAACTGATGGTTGGACTGAAGTAACAGGTCCTAATGGAACAGAAACAGGTTCGGCAGCGGCTACAGCTGGAACACCAGTCTGGATATCAAATACTATGTATGCAGGAGATCTTGATTATACATATAAAGTAACAAATGTTACAGGAACTTATTTAGATTCGCCAAATACAACATCAACTGTTTATTATACAGCATATTGGAATAATAAAATAGGAGACAATCCGAGTGCTATTAATACTATTTATCTAAATAGGGCAGAAAATCACGGAGACGCATATAGACCTGCTCCATCATCAAGCTGGACTGCAAGCGAGATATGGTATGGATAGAATGCGGGCGGGGAGACCGCCCCCAACGCGGTTATCTAGGTGGGGGAGACCGCCCCCAACGCGGTTATAAAGGGAGTGGCTATGAAGGGAGACCTTGGCCAACGCGGTATTACGAGGGTATTACGAGGGTATTAGAAGATAATTACGAGATAATTTTCAAAGAGTATTTAAGACTTTCTTCTACTGAATGCCCGACGGAATCTGCGATTAACTTTCTTTCTCTGAAGGATGCGCCTGAGATATTGATAGTTGTCAGATACATTCTGCGAAGGTCTGGAGCGCCTATTTTTTTTCCATAAACCTTCATCATAATATTGAAGAATTTAAGACTTAAAGCGGATATGGAGTATTCTTTACCTAGAATGAATCCGGAGGAAGGTAAAAGGTGCTTAATTTCTGTAGGTATAGGTATAGATATATTTTTTTATTTTTAGTGAAAGAGTCTTTAATAAAGAGGAAGTCATTATCGTAGTGGTTGCCGAGGGAGGGTGTAGAGGACATAGAGCGATAATCGTCAAGCCTTCTAGATGGGAGTAAGGTCATATTATAAACATTATTTACATACATTCATAGTTTATGTATATTCAAACAACTTTTATACACTATTATTATAATGTCTTTATAATCCTTAGTAAAATTAAGAATTATTGGTATAAATATTAGATGTTTCAATAATTGGTGTTATAAAAACCTTATCATATAAATTATTTATTTTTGATTCAATATTATCAACCTTTTCTATTAGTTTTTTTACAGCACCATATAATGTATATTTTATTTGCGTTGTATTTAATGTTAAAATATCTTCTGTCCCGCCATTATTCTTCATCATCTTACCTACTTCAACTGCCTTAGGATACACCTGTTGTACCTCTTGAGCTATAAATCCTAACTGATGTCTGTCATTCGTGATTACATAGTTATCCTTAAAGTTAAAATTGTATAGCTCAATATTTTTGACATTCTCCAAACATTTCTCATAAGATGCCTTTACTATATTTTCTTTTATTCTGCGGTCTGAAGCTATAGACCAAGTTGTTAAACCTGATTGCGTGAATCCGCCTGTAGATGAAAAGATGTTTCCGCGGACATCAAGATGATACTCAGGGCTCGTAGTACCTATCCCAACACTTCCCATATGATACACATTAGTATTATTTGAACTATAAGTCCATTGAGCGCCTATTGGGTCTAGTGTAGGGTTTAAAAGATGATAGCTGAGAGATAGGGAACTGGTTAAAACTTCTTGTCCGTATATATACCATTCGTCAAAGTTTAATGTATCTGCTGTACTACCAAGTAATTTATTAACTACAAGACCGTAATAAGTATATGCTGTTGTTATATCTTGCGTTAGTTGTATATATCTAAAAGAAGTATCATATACGGCATCTGTTTTATTTACAAGTTCAACCCATGTAATATTATCATTTGAACCATATATTTTGAAATCTTTTGGTGATCTTTCTCTTATTCCTTGCGTATCTGTTCTCATTAAAAATTCAAACCTAGTAAGTTTAATAGCAACCGGCAATTGTATTTTAAGCCAATCTCCTAAATATCCTGCTACTACAAATGCTGAACCATTATAATTACCTGCTGTATAGCCAGCAGTCCAATGACCACCCGAAGTAGCACCTGTATTAAAACAAGTCCAAGGGTCTAATCCGCCTCCAAATGTAGAAGAATAGGAAACTATATAAGTTCCATTACCGTATGTTTGTCCCGATAGTGTTGTTGTTGCCGCCGAAAAGTTTCTAACAGGCGGGTACATTCTTTCTACACTGTAATTAGTAAATGTAGTAGGCTTAGGAATATACTGACCGGCTTTAGGGATTATTAAAGCATTTGATGTACTCAAAGCTAAATCGTAGGCTCCTCGTAATACAATATTACTATTATTGTTAATGTCGGCTATTGTAGGAACTGGGAAGTTTAATGTGTATAAATTGGGTATAGGATAAGTCTTATTATATAGACTTGCTACATCAGTCGCCGATAAAGCTCTGTCATATATACGGAAATCGTCCATCTGTCCTCCCCATGTTGAATCAGGATACGCAGACTTATTTATATATCTTAGATTATAAGATATATTTGGGATATTAGCAGTTTCAGTACCATTAATTCTTACATTGTTTAAATATATATTCCATTTTCCTGCTACATCTATACTCCACACGAAATGATGCCATACTCCTAATGTTGTTATTATACTATTAGACCAATTAGAATATGTAAATTTTGTTGTGCCATTCCCTATATCCGCATATAAAGCCGACGCTCCAGTGGCTGGAGCTGATTTAACAGAAAAAAGAAGACCATTACCTGTATTTGCTGCTGTCTGAAAATCAATTAATCTTGCCCAAAGACCATGTGCTGTAAATCTAACCCAGCAACTAAATGTTATTCCTTTACCATTCCATATAGTATATGGGTTTATTGTAGAGGGAAACTCTAAATAATCGGTACTATCAAACTCTACTGCCTGTCCTTCAATTATATGTGTTGATTGAATAACAGTTCCAACATTAGTTAAATTATGTCCATTCCCGCTACTATCAAGATAATCGCCGTTAAATCTATACCAAGCAACTAAATTATCACTATTGTAAACAAAGTTCAGCCTTTTATGTGTTATAGGGTTTCCTTCTGGAATACCAGCACCGACAATAGTTCTAAACTTGATTATTACAATACCTGAACCACCTGCGCCACCTGATGCAAGATTAAAATATCCTCCTCCTCCGCCACCAGATCCTGTATTTGGAGCACCAAATCCTCCTACTTCGTACGGGGCTGCCCCTGTTCTTTCTCCTACACCATTACCGCCATTATTTATACCCCCTGTACCCGCCAATCCTGCTAATTTTATTGAAGCACCGCCACCACCACCTCCTCCCAAACCACCATCACCACCGTGTGTATCATAAGTACCGCCACCACCACCTGCACCCCAATAGTAAGTAGTTCCTGTTATATTTATTGGAACACCATCGCCACCTTTTTGTGGATAACCAGAATTAATATAACTTTGTCGTGTTGTAATTTGATTCCCATTTGGGTTATTACCAGCCGTACCCGCACCTCCACCACCTCCTCCTGCATGATAACTATTCGACGAGGACCCATTACCTCCTACATTTCCGTTATATAATGTCCCTGAAGCTAATAATGTACCTTTCGTTGATGTTCCAATACCACCCCCATTAATATTATTAATTGCTGTTATAGGAGCATTAGCGCTCCCTCCACTTCCACTGCCTCCCGATGTTCCACTATTTCCAGTACTCCATGCTTGATATACCGTTGAGCCACCACCTAAACATGTTGCTCCAAATGCTTCACTTGAACTACCATTTACATTTTGAGCACCCCCATTGCCTACTTTAATTTGATAAGTTCCTGCTTGAATTGTAATATTTGTAGCATATAAAACAGCCCCGCCGCCGCCACCACCACCAATCTCTTTATCTCCACCACCACCTCCACCAACTATCAAGATATCACATATAGTATTCTGTCCTATTGTAATAGTATGTGTTGTTTGTGCTTCTGCTCCTCCGCTATGTATAAATGACCTAATCGTTTCAGTAAATGTAGGAGCTACAACAACAGGTTCAGAAGTCAAAAGATTATTAGAAGGAATAGTTCCTAATAAATATCTAATGATTACTATGCCGGAGCCACCATTTCCACTATCACCTGAACCACCTGAACCACCTCCGCCTGAACCTGTTCCGCTAGTTCCGCTTGTTCCACTTGTGGAACCTGAAGTAACAATACCACCATTACCACCAATACCTGAACCTCCCAAAGCCCTTGTTGTTCCATCAGTACCTCCGCCTCCACCAGCAGCATAAAATACATTATTTCCTGTTATGTCATTAACAATACCACTTGTACCATTTGCGGTATCTCCTTCTAAAATACCGCTACCACCACCGCCACCACCTCTATTTGGAACTGTTCCAGAACTTCTACCGGCACTTCCTTTGGATACAATAGGAGATGTATATATTATTTGTGTTGAACTTCCTCCCGGCCTTATTGGAGAAGAAGCACCTAATGTAGTCCCTCCACCACCTGACCCACCAGATGAAGCAGGAACTGTAGTATTTGGATAAGGATTAGAAGCACCTCCACCACCACCTACAGCAGTATAAATACCAAAAGTACTATCTTGTCCATTTTCTCCAACAATTCCAAGCGATCTTGAATTCCCTCCTCTACCGACTTTTATAGAATAACTTCCATTTAAAGAAAAATTGGGAATATATACATATCCTCCTGCTCCCCCGCCACCAGCTACATAAGAACCGCCACCAGCACCACCTCCTCCTATAACCAAGATATCGCAAGTAGTACTCTTAGGGAAGACTCTAGTAAAATCTGCTGTATTAGCTGTCCCAGAGTATGTATAGGATTCAACGGCATATACATTATTTGTGCCATTTTCAATATATAAACTTGGAGTTACAGGAGCAACCTGGATATTATCTCTTACTATACTGTCATAGATTTCATTTCTAACATACAAATCACTCTTGACAGTTTCTATGATATAATTACTACCTGTGCTGTATTGGACACTTATATTACTGTTATCAAATGTAATAGACATTAGTATTCTATATAAATACTTATAAATATTTATAGTCATAAAAAACAAGCTATGAATATTATTGTATAGTAATATTAGATGTACTTTTAATTCGTTCAATTTTTATCTTAATATTTTCTAATTTTTGTATTAAACCTTTTACAGCACCATAGAGCGTATAATCTATCTGTGTGGTATTCAATGTTAGCAAGCCCTCTATTTTTTCTTCCATATTCTTCATCATCTTACCTACTTCAACTGCTTTTGGATACACCTGTTGTACCTCTTGAGCTATAAAGCCCAATTGGTGTCTATCATTTGTGATTACATAGTCATCCTTAAAGTTAAAATTGTATAGCTCAATATTTTTGACATTCTCCAAACATTTCTCATAAGATGCCTTTACTATATTTTCTTTTATTCTGCGGTCTGAAGCTATTGACCAAGTTGTTAAACCCGATTGCGTGAATCCGCCAGTAGATGAAAAGATGTTTCCGCGGACATCTAAAGTATAGCTTGGGTTTGTTGTTCCTATCCCAACATTACCCATATGATATACATAGGTATTAGAAGAGCTGTAAGTCCATTGAGCTCCTATTGGGTCTAATATGGGATTTAAAAGATGATAATTTATTTCCATATTTGTAGAATATATAGTAAATATTGAAGAATTAAATATAATATCCGGTATTATTTTAGTACTTGTAGAACCCAATATATTAATATTATATTCTCCTTTTAATACAATGTTATTATTATGTATTGAAATATTATTTACAAAAGTTGGAACAGGGAAAGTAACATTATAATTTAAATTAGAATTAGGATAGTAAGATATAGGGTAAATTGTACTAATATATTTAGTTTTATTGGTTGAGTTAATATCAATAGTAACAGTTGAAACTTGTTCGGCACCATAAATAAACAATTCATCAAAACTTAAAGTAGTCTCTGTATTTCCTAAAAGAGAACTAACGACTAAACCAAAATGATTATAGTAATTACTTGCATTTGAAGGATATTGTGATATATTGGTATGTTCGTATAATAAATTAGAATATTCAGCATTTTGTTTGTCTACCAAGATATTCCACAAACTGCCGTCTGTAGAACCATAGAATCTGAAGTTTTTGGGAGCACTATTAAGTGCTGTACTAATTGATTTAATAACAAATCTCTTAAGTTTTATGGATACAGGTAATTTAATAACAAGCCAATCACCGTTATAATCAGGGGCAAGATTTAATGTTTTATTATAGTTACCTAAAGTATAATTATTAGCTTCCCAGGTTGCATGATTATCTGCTGTAGAAGTTTCATTGAAACATTTAAAAGGCTCATATGAAGTTGTAAAAGAACTATAAGAAACTTGATAAACCCCCGAACCATAAATAGTAGTGTTATTAAATGTTGGTATAATTGTTGGTATATTTTTGTTAGCATTATCACCTATACCTAATTGACCTTCTATATTTCTACCACACGTATAGACTTTCCCATAATTTGTTATAAATAAGGAATGAGATGCGCCCGAAAAGATAGCCGAAATAGTTAATGTATTAAAAGAACCTACTGTAGTAGCTATTAGTGTTGGAACATTGCGAATCGCAGTATCACCTAAACCTAATTGCCCATCTGTATTAACACCGCACGTATAAACCCGACCTGTATTTGTAAGGAATAGTGAATGACTTCCGCCACAAGAAATATCTGAAATAGTTAATGTATTAAAAGAGCCTACAGTAGTAGCTATTAGTGTTGGAACATTACGTGTTGTAGTATCACCTAAACCTAATTGTCCTTTGTCATTACGACCACACGTATAAACCTTACCTGTATTTGTAAGGAATGCTGAATGAAATGATCCTCCGGCTATAGCCGAAATAGTTAATGTATTAAAAGAACCTACTGTAGTAGCTATTAGTGTTGGAACATTGCGAATCGCAGTATCACCTAAACCTAATTGTCCATCTGTATTAAGACCACACGTATAAACCTTACCTGTATTTGTAAGGAATAGTGAATGTTTATGAGCTCCTGCTATAGCCGAAATAGTTAATGTATTAAAAGAGCCTACTGTTGTAGATATTAGTGTTGGTACATTACGATTTGTTGTATCACCTAAACCTAATTGTCCGTTGTCATTAAGACCGCAAGTATAAACCTTACCTGTATTTGTAAGGAATACAGAATGAAATGAAGAAGCACCTACTGATATAGCCGAAATAGTTAATGTATTAAAAGAACCTACAGTTGTAGATATTAGTGTAGGTACATTACGATTTGTTGTATCACCCAAACCTAATCGCCCATCTGTATTAGCGCCAAATGAATATACCCTACCTGTATTTGTAAGGAATAATGAATGTCCATTTCCACAAGATATATTTGAAATTGTTAAAGTTCCAATATTCGGCGATATTAGAGTAGGAATATTACGATTTATAGTATCGCCTAAACCTAACTGACTAGAATTATTTAAACCGCAAGAATAAACTGTTCCATCATTTGTAAGGAATAATGAATTATCGTGTCCGGCAGCTTTATTTATCATATATGTTCCAAATGTAAATGATAGTGTCGGAATTAATACATTTGTATTTATACCCGAATTGCCAAAACCTAATTGACCCGAAGAATTACTACCACACGAATAAACTCTTCTGTCATTTGTTATAAATAAAGAATATGCAGCCCCACAAACTATATATGAAATTGGAGGAAGGGAATTTATCAGCGTAGGAACATTGCGATTTGTAGTATCGCCTAAACCTAATTGACCCGAAGAATTACTACCACACGAATAAACTTTGCCATCATTTGTAAGGAATAAACTATGTGAATCTCCGCAAGTGATATCAGAAATAGTTAAAGAACCTATGTTAGTAGATATTAGTGTCGGAACATTTCTATTTATAGTATCACCCAAACCTAATTGACCGCTGCCATTGCTACCACAAGAGTAAACTTTTCCATCATTTGTAAGGAAAGCGGAATGATAATATCCGCATTTTATTTTTGAAATAGTCAAAGTTCCTATATTGGTTGATATTAGTGTTGGTACCCCACGATTACTATAATCTCCTAAACCCAAGCTCCCGCTGTTTTGATGCCCCCAAGAATAAACTTTGCCATTATTAGTAAGTGCCAATGAATGGAGACCCGAGTTATCTATTGCAGAAATAATTAAAGAGCTGATATTTGTTGATATTAGTTGTGGAACATTATATGTTGTTCCATTATTTAAACCCAACCTACCACTTACACCTCTTCCACAAGAATAAACTTTCCCATTATTTGTAAGGAACAAAGAAAAGAGCTCGCTACCAGCGATTGCAGAAATAATTAAAGAGCCAATACTTGCAGATATTAGTGTTGGTACAGTACGATTAGTATAATCTCCTAAACCTAATTGTCCATTGTCATTTTTACCACACGAGTAAACCTTGCCGTCATTTGTAAGAAACAATGAATGAGAGCCAGATGTAATATCTTTGATTATTAAAGAGTTTAAAGATGTTATCTGTATAGGGTAATAATATGTTATGTTATCACCAGTTCCTAATTGTCCTGATGAATTACTTCCGCAAGCATATACTTTTCCATCTGTTGTTAAATACATAGTATGAGAATAATAACATACGACTTTCTTAATAATACTTTCATTGAATACAGATAAATAATCTTGTGTAAAACTTCTAGTCGGAGGATACATACGAGAAACAGATTCAAAATAAGGTTCCTCTGTTATCAAATGATTATTAGAAGGAATAGTTCCCAATAAATATCTTATAATTACTATACCTGAGCCGCCGTTTCCACCTCTATTTGTAGAAGGAGTAGTTGTTCCTACACCACCACCTCCGCCACCTGTTCCATTTTCAGCATCAAACCCGTCAGATGAAACATTATAACCACCCCCACCATTACCACCTCCCCCATTACCGCCGGAACCGACAACAGATGTTGAGCCGTGCTGATTTTCAATAGGTCTCAAACCACCACCGCCTCCACCACCATAGTACTTTTCAATACCACTAATATTATATTTTTTGCCACTTCCACCATTGCCAGCAATATCTTGATTATTAGGTAGATTTTCAATAGTAGGAAATCCTTCCTCTCCAGCACCACCACCACCGGCTCCAATATTAGGATCACCGCCGACGGTTTCATTACCACCTTTATTACCAAAACAACCTGTATCATTTAAACTATTAATTCCTCTATTTCCTGTAAAACTCGTATTAACATAATTATTATTGGATATACTAACAATAATATCATTAATTATATTTCCTGATACGATATTAGCACCATATCCATTACCTGCGCCACCACCACCACTTCCACCATCTTTTGCTAAATATGCTGTTGTATTCCAAGTGCCACCACCACCTCCTCCTTTTGCTAAAAATCTTTGTGTATTATCTATTTTTAAAAACTCACTATCTGTACCATTATCACCTATATTTTGTGTAAGTGTAGCATCTGCTCCTTTTCCAGTTTTAATATTATAGGTACCGTTTAAAGTTAATCCTTCATAATAAATTACTGCACCAGCACCTCCTCCACCTCCTTGCCCGTTCCCACCACCGGCTCCACCTCCGCCTACAACCAAGATATCACAAGTTGTATTTGTGGGAAAAACTCTAGTAAAATCTTTTGTATTAGCAGCCCCCGAATATGTATAGGATTCTACAGCGTATACATTATTTGTACCATTTTCAATATATAAACTTGGAGTTACAGGAGCCGCTTGAAGACTATTAATTATATTATTAAAATTTTCATTCTTGCGATACAAATCACTCTTGACAGTCTCTATGATATAACTTTTGTCTTCGTCATAGTTTACCTCTATATTGTTATCTAATGTTATAGACATATAGATATTAAAGATATTATTAGATTATCTATATAAATAAAATGATATTTATATAACCAAATAAAACATAAGAAGGCTAAAAAAATAGAATTATTCTAAATGTAAAACGAACATTAACGAATGATAGTTATACAAAATTGTTAGGGAGATAAATTTTATACGGTGTAAGAAATGTCTTGAATTAAATAATAAATTATATAAATAATTAACTTTATTTTTTAGGGTATATTGTTAGAAAACGCATTATTATTGTGTAGTAATATTAAATATAGTATCTATTTCTTCAACTTCATTCTCAATAACATCAATGTTATCTATTAATTCTTTGACTGCACCATATAATGTATATTCTATTTGTGTTATATTTAATGTTAAAATATCTTCTATTCCGCCATTATTCTTCATCGTTCTACCTACTTCAACTGCCTTAGGATGCACCTGTTGTACCTCTTGAGCTATAAAGCCCAATTGGTGTCTATCATTCGTGATTACATAGTTATCCTTAAAGTTAAAATTGTATAGCTCAATATTTTTGACATTCTCCAAACATTTCTCATAAGATGCCTTTACTATATTTTCTTTTATTCTGCGGTCTGAAGCTATAGACCAAGTTGTTAATCCCGATTGCGTGAATCCGCCAGTAGATGAAAAGATGCTTCCGCGGACATCTAAAGTATAGCTTGGATTTGTTGTTCCTATCCCAACACTACCCATATGATATACATTGGTATTAGAAGAGCTGTAAGTCCATTGAGCGCCTATAGGGTCTAATACGGGATTTAATGTATGATAGCGGATTGATATTGTTGTAGAAGAGTAGTCAGTATCTTGAAAGTTTTGACCTTGCGCTGGTACTATAGTAGACAAAGTATTACCTAATGTTATAGTATAATAACCTTCAAATAACTTATCGCAGCCATTATTAATATTAGCTATTGTTTTTGTTGGAAAATTTAATGTAAATATGGTTGGAGATAATGTAGGATAATAATTGAAATTCAAAGTTTTAAACATATTTACACTTGTTGGTGCTGCAGCTAAACTTCTATATCTAATAATAACTATACCTGAACCACCTTTTTTACCTACATTAGGACTCCTGCCGGCACCGCCTCCTCCACCTGTACCGTTTACACCTTCTGTATTTTCACCTCCGCCCCCGCCTGTTCCTCCTGTACCTCCGGTTCCTGAATGAACGCCTCCACCACCACCACCTGCAAACCAACCACTCGCTCCATATGTAGTCCCAAAATATGCACTCATATTTCTTCCTACACCTCCATTACCTGCTTGTGTTGAAGAAACACTCGCTTGTCCTTCTCCTCCTGCGCCACCACCACCACCACCTGTTCTTGTAGTACCTCCTGGAATTGTTCCATTACCACCCTTAAAACCTTGTCCTGTTGTTCCAGTACCACCCGTTCTATTACCTGTACTATCATTTGCAGCACCACCACCTGAACCACCATTACTACCATTAGCACCGCCACTATTAACACCTGCTCCACCACCTATTGCTATATAAGTACTAAATGTAGAGTTATATCCACTTTCAGCTATTGTACCAACAGTACTAGATGTGCCACCATTCCCGCCTCTACCTACAGAAATACTATACGAACCTGTTGTAACTGTTAGATTCTCTAAGAATAATAGACCGCCTGCACCTCCGCCTGCACCAGCATTCATACCACCCCCACCGCCTCCGCCAACTATCAAGATATCACATATAGTATTTTGTGAAAAAGTTTTTGTATAAGATGTTTGAGTAGTTCCCGTAGTATATGTAAAAGTTTCAATTACAATATCTGTTCTAATACTGGGCGAAACTGTTGGTTCAGAACTCAAATTACCACTTGTAGTTCCTCTAACATACAAATCACTCTTTACAGTCTCTATGATATAATTACTGCCTGTGCTGTATTGAATCTCTATATTACTGTTATCCAATGTAATAGGCATTCGTATTCTATATAAATACTTATAAATATTTATAGTCATAAAAAACAAGAAAATTATTTTTATTATATAAATTGTAGTTTAATTAGATTATATATTATCTTGTTTAAAAAAACAATTTTAACATTTATATATTTTTCAATCATCTGTTCTAAAATTATTACATTTATCATATGTAAATACTATATAGCAAATATAAGAATGTAGCGATAGATGAGGATAATTCAATAATGAGGATGTTAGAAGGGAGAAAGATACAATGCGAGTGAGATATATAGGGATTTTAAGTTTATTATAGGGGAGATAGAGGATATAGCGAAGAATAACTGCGGATACTTGAGTAATATCTATAGCATATTTAGTTTATTTAAACAGAAGAGATTGATGGGTGGGGGAGCCCGCCCCCAACGCGGGTAATTGATAGGGTGGGGAAGCCGCTGGGGAGAGCTTAGCCAATGCGGTTTTATTAAGAGGCTATTAAGAGGTTATTAGGGAAAGAGTACAATCAAATTAAAGTAGTTTCAAAGAGTATTTAAGACTTTCTTCTACTGAATGGCCGACGGAATCTGCGATTAACTTTCTTTCTCTAAACGATGCGCCTGAGATATTGATAGTTGTCAGATACATTCTGCGAAGATCTAGAGCGCCAATTTTTTTTCCATAAACCTTCATCATAATATTGAAGAATTTAAGACTTAAAGCGGAGATGGAGTATTCTTTGCCGAGAATGAAGCCGGAGGAAGGTAAAAGAGGCTTAATTTCGGGAGGTATAGGGATAGAGATATTTTTTTTATTTTTAGTGAAAGAGTCTTTAA
>Ga0209443_1001225_pt1 | contig 16442 bp, 15 predicted proteins | sample LauGreBMM110DCMD_2_FD_187571 | JGI IMG/M metagenome (GOLD analysis project Ga0209443, IMG submission 187571) | Freshwater lake microbial communities from Lake Michigan, USA - Su13.BD.MM110.DCMD (SPAdes) (version 2) | ecosystem: Environmental > Aquatic > Freshwater > Lake | place: Lake Michigan... | reverse complement strand
ATCACCTCCATAAAAATCGTCATTAAACAAGGGGTGTCCTATGTATTGCATGTGAACCCTTATTTGGTGTGTACGACCAGTTTCTAGTCGGCATTCAACAAGTGTCACATAATTGAATCTTTCAAGCACCTTGTAATGGGTGATTGCCTCTTTACCATATTCTCCTTCTGGATAGGTAGTAAATAGTTTCCTAAATCGTTGGTGTCTTCCTACATGTCCCCTAATCGTTCCTTCATTTTCTTGAAAGTCACCCCAAACCAATGCGATGTATCTGCGATGTACGGTATGATTAAAAAATTGTTTAGCAAGGTCGGTCATCGATTTAGGATTTTTTGCCAGTACCAATAGCCCCGTTGTATTTTTATCAATTCTATGAACCATTCCAAAACGGGCTAAACCACTTTCTTCTAAATCAGGATTTTGTTGTTTAAGATACCATGCTACTCCATTGATCAATGTACCGCTGTGATTGCCACTACCTGGATGAACAACTAGACCTGCTGGTTTATTTATTAATAAAACATCTTCATCTTCATAAGCTATGTTGAGCGGTATATTTTCCGGTACAATATCATTTGATTCAGGATGACGGTTACTAAAGACTACAATTTTATCATAGGGTCTTACTTTGTAATTCGTTTTTACAGGTTTGTCATTTACAAGTACTAATTCATCGTCAACTCCCTGTTGAATTTTATTTCTAGTAGCTCCCTCAATTCGACTCATTAAAAATTTATCAATGCGCAGTGGTTCCTGTCCTTTTGGAATTTCAATTATCAACCGCTCATAGAGCTCTTCAGTATCCTGCAATTCGTCCTCTATTGTTATTATTTCTTTATCCATTATTTTACTTTTAATATCATATTTATTAGTGATATTGTCTATTTAGAAGGATTTTTTTGGTGATTTTTTTGTAACACACCCTTTTTAATCGACTTCTTAATCATAAATGTCTGCCCTGTTTTCATTTATCTTTGCAAATTAAATCAATTACATTGGATAAGCAGTTAGTTACCTTTAAAGATTTGGGTTTAATCGATTATAAATCTGCCTGGGACTATCAGGAAGGATTACTCCAAGCCAATGTTCAACTTAAGACTGCTCTTGCTAAAAAATTGAACCAAAATCTTGACTCTTCAAACTCAGAAGATTCCAATATTTTATCCACTACTAGTTATTTTATCCTATGCGAGCATCCCCCAGTTTATACATTGGGCAAAAGTGGTCATTTGCAAAATATGTTGATAAGCGAAGCTGAAATGGATCAAAAGGGAATCCAGTTTTTTAAAACCAATAGAGGAGGAGACATTACTTTTCACGGACCTAATCAAATCGTAGGATATCCTATCATTGATCTTGAAAAATTTTATACGGATATCGGAAGGTATTTGCGCGAATTAGAGGAAGTAATTATTATTACTCTAGCAGAATACAATATTGTGGGTGGAAGAATCAATGGTGAAACAGGTGTTTGGATAGACGCGGGAATAGCCGGAAAAGAGAGGAAAATATGTGCAATGGGCGTTCGATGCAGTAGATGGATTACCATGCATGGATTTGCTCTTAATGTAAATACCGACCTAAGTTATTTTGATAATATTATTCCCTGTGGAATTCAAAATAAAAAAGTTACTTCAATGGAAAGTGAGGTAAATCATTTAGTGGATATTTTAGAAGTGAAGGAGAAGTTGCAGCGAAATTTCGAAAAAGTATTCAATATAACCTTGATCTAGTATAGAGTTTCGCTGAATTATTTATTTCGCTGCTCTTTCAAATTAGATGAAACTTTCGCATCTTTTTGGATTAAAAATTTTGACTTTTCAACCAAAATATCATTTTCATACAAGCTGAAATAGAACCACCCTGTATGTAGAAAATTCACTTTTTCCATTATCAGATAGGGTTCATTTATTTTTGAAAGTTCAAAAAGAAATGAATTGTCTTCCTCATAGAATTTAATAGACATTTTTCTTGTAGCCGCATCTGGCAAAGCAATTATCACGTTATTATCTTTTCCTGCAAAAACATATTTGCTAGAAACAAATACTGGAGGAGGCAGGGGGACGACTAATCCTTCTTTTTTATCAGAAATTGTGATTTTTTTATTGGGAGTTATTTCATTTTTATATTCTGCTCTCTGTTTTATTATGATCTCATTCTCAAATTCCATTATTTCTTTGTTGGTTCTTTTAGCAGTATCCAATGCTGGTACATAGGATTTACTAAACAAATAATTTCCACCATCAAAAGCAATAAATACTCGGTAGAAAATTTTTCCTGTAGGTGTTTTGTTATCTACATATCCATTTTCTTCATTCATTGGATTAAGGACCGATCCAATGGTTACAAATTTTTTAATGCTATCAGTTGATCGTTGGATATTGATGTTGCTAATTTGGATAGTATACGTATTCTTCCAGCTAATTATTGCCTTGCCATTGTAAAGGGTAACAGAAATTTTAGGCAATGTATCCTGAGCGAAAGTTTTGCCTAAAATAATTGAACAAAATAAAATACTTATAAAAATGGTTTTAAGCATAAGAGTCAAACGAAATTTTCCATAAAAATATTGCTTCAAAGGTAATGACAAATATTTGCAGTTAAAATTTCAAAGTGCCTGGCTCTAAAGATAAATTACCCTGCAAGCCACCTGTATGAATACACAAAATTTCACTTCCTTTTTTAAAAAAACCATTTGAAATACAGTCTATTACACCCGTCATCATTTTTCCAGTATAAACAAAATCAGTCGGCAATTGATGCTTTTCATAAATTAGATTCATCGATTCAATTAGGTGATTATTTTTTTTAGCATACCCACCAAAATGGTATTTATTTATTATTTGAATCTGTATTTCATTATAAGGCAAAGAGGATAAAAAGGTTACTCTTTTTTCGATATCATTCATATTTTTAAGAACAGGAAAGCCAATGAGTTGCTGCTCATTTTTTAAATTCTTTGCTAGGCCTGCAAATGTAGTGGCTGTTCCAATTGCACAACAAATGTGAGTTGTATCACTCGGAATTCGATCCGTTATCAGTGACGCCCCATTGGCTCCCAATGGATGATATCCTCCTTCTGGAATGATGAGGAAATTAGGATAAGATAAATTAATAGATTCTAAAAAATCAGTTGCTTCCTTCTGATCATATTCTTGTCGGGTTATAAATTTCAATTCCATTCCATGAGCGATACAAGCCTTCAGAGTATGGCTAATTTCTTTCGGTTGCTCTCCTCTAATAATTCCGATACTTTTTATCCCAATTTCTTTGCAGGCAAAGGCCGTTGCCACCAAATGATTAGAATAGGTACCCCCAAAAGTTACTATTCCCTTCTTTAATTGTTGTGCTGCTAATTCTAAAAAATAATGTAGTTTAAATAATTTGTTACCCGAAACCATTGGATGTAATTGATCTAACCTTAAAACAGATACAGATACTTGCTTTTGCTCAAATAAATTATCTGAAAGTTTTTGAATATAAATTTTTGAAGTGGGGAAAAGCATTTCTATGATATATTGGGATATACTATTATTTTTGTAATTGCGAAATTGCAACTTATTAATCAATTTATACTAAAATATGCAACCAACCCTTTTAATATTGGCAGCTGGAATGGCTAGTCGTTATGGGAGTATGAAACAGATTCAATCCTTTGGCCCCTCCGGTGAAACTATCATGGATTATTCCATTTATGATGCCATTCGTGCTGGTTTTGGGAAAGTGGTTTTTATCATTAGAAAAGATTTTGCAGAAGATTTTAAAGCCATCTTTGAGCCTAAGTTAAAAGGTAAAATCGCAATTGAATATGTTTATCAAGAAATGGATGCTTTTCTGCCGGATGTTCAAATATCTGCTGAAAGAACGAAGCCTTGGGGTACGGCACATGCACTTTTATGTGCCAAGAATGTAATAAAAGAACCATTTGCAGTAATTAATGCGGATGATTTTTATGGAAAAAATTCCTTTGAAAAAGCAGTTGATTTTTTAAATAATCATTGTAATGAAAAGTCTTATGCTATTATTGGATATGAACTTGCCAAAACCTTGAGTGATCATGGCACAGTGAGTAGGGGAGTGTGCAAAGTAGATTCCAATGGTAAATTGATTAGCATTAAGGAACGTACCAAAATATATAAAACAGGGGATAAAATAGTATTTGAAGAAAATGGTATTCAAGAAGAAGTTCCATTTGATTCCAGCGTATCAATGAACTTCTGGTGTTTCCCTCCCTCTATGTTTGGTACAACAGAAAATTTATTCCACGATTTTATCAGGGAAAATTATGCAGATATTAAGGCTGAATTTTTCATTCCATTATTAGGCGATAATTTTGTTCAAAACCAAGGAGGTACCATCCAGGTAATACCAACTTCTGCCCAGTGGTTTGGCGTAACTTACAAAGAGGATGCTCCTATCGTAAAGGCAAGTGTTGAAAAATTAGTGTCCGATGGTGAATATCCAATTTCACTATGGGCTTAAATAAAAAATCGTTCCGATTTTTTGTCGGAACGATTTTATTTGTATTTTTTTTTCAATTAGTTTCCTACCACCATAAAAACATATTCTTCCATTTTCTTTACCTGGTGAACTCTATCTAGCTTTTTCAAATCAGTTTTATTCGGAGTTTTTATAACATGGAATTGATTGTCTGATTTCTTTAATTTTTCTAGTATTGTAATTATATTTTTAGATTTAGCTGCGTATACTACACCATCAGCTTTTGAATCTTTGGCAGTGATTATACCTATGATCTCTCCATTACCATTAATTACAGGTCCCCCACTATTACCCGGATTGGCAGATACATTTAATTGATAAGCAGAGGAGTCGCCATCACTTCCTGATTCGGCGCTCAGATAGCCTTCACCATAAACAATCTCATTTCTAGGAAAACCAAGGGTGAAAAACTGCTCTCCGAGTTCTGAGTTTTCTTTTTTAATACTATAAGGCAAATTAGAAACTGGCTTGAAGGAAGTATCTGTTATTTTTAAAATGGCTAAATCAACTTCATTATCAGAATAGAGAACTTCTGCCTTAAAAAACTCCCCCTTTCTATTTTCAATATAGATATTTTTCATTCTACTAATTACGTGTGCATTGGTAATCAGGTATCCTTTTCTATCAATTAAAAAACCAGTAGCTCTGAAATCGACTTCGGGCTTAGTGATAGGCGATTTTTCAATTACACTATTTGATTTCAACTTATTTACTTCTCTGTTAGTCTTATTGATTTGATCTACTAATACTCGGTAATTTTCATTACCAAATTTACGACTAACGGTAACCATTAAACCGGAGGCCAATACTGAAATAAATGCTGCAATTGAGGCAGCCACTGCGATGTTCCGTTTGTATTTTTTCCAGAAGTAAACAATTTTTGCTTTGCCATTAAATGGAGCCAATCCGAGTAAGCCTTCGGATATTAATTTTGACTCCACTTCTGTTAAGCTATGTTTAAAAGTCTTAATCGATCCATAAGTTTGTAGTCCTTGTAAAAAATAAGTGTGCTCTACAACTAGTTGATCTAGCTCAGCGTCATTTTTACGGCGTGTTTCAAAAAGAGATCTTTCTTCATTGTCCATTTCTGCTCTTAGGTATCGTTCTACCTCCTCTAGTAATAAAATATCATCCATTCTTTAGGTATTTTTATATTGGGCAAAAAATATTTTTTTTAATCTTAATAAGCACTTGTATTTCTGAGTTTTTGCATTGTCAGCATTGGTATACCCAAATTCAAGAGCCAATTCCTGCATGTTCTTTTTTTGCATATAATAGGCGTCTAATAAACTTTTACATGGCTCACCTATCTTAGACATTGCATTCTCCATTAAATTAAAATCGTCATTTCTCTTCTCATGATCCTCTAACTCCAACTCTACAGGAATAATATCTTCTATAGTTTCTAGTTTGGTATTGAATTTACCTAAATGCTGCAATCTTTTCAACCACAATCGGCGACATACAGAATAGAGGTAGGTTTTAATTTGACAATTCAGCTTAAAAGATTCTTTTCCTGCATTTTCGTAAAGCACTATCATCGCCTCTTGAAAGATATCCCTCGCATCATCTACCGAACCATTATTATTCAAAACAAAGCTTTGAATAGAAGAAAAATTATCACGATAAATCAATTCTATTGAATTTTTATCGCTTCCTGCAAGACCCTTTAGTAATATTTGTTCTTGTTCTAATGTTTGCACTATTCTGTTATTAATACGTAAATGTCTGAAATAGTAACCCAAATCGAGCAAAAATAATTTTTTTGTAAAGTAGGGTTACCTTTTTTACTTTAGCGTATTAAATATTATATAACCAATTAAAACACAAAAAAATGAAAAAATTATTAGTATTTGCAGTTGTTGCTGCATCTTTCGCATCTTGCGCTGGTGGTGAAGAGAAAAAAGTTGAAGGTGATACTGCTGCTGCTGCAGTTGTAGCTGCTCCTGCAGTTGACACTACCAAAAAAGTTGATACTACAGCTAAGCCTGCAGTTGATACAACTAAGAAGTAATTAAAAAAGTATGAAATTTGACTTTGTCTAATTTCTATTACAATTTTGTAAAAACCCTCTATTTATAGGGGGTTTTTATTTTTAGCGCCATTGTTTATTAAAAAATGGCTAAAAACCTCTTTTTTCTGATTATTTTTCAACCTAATTGCTTGTTTATTAAAAATATTAGGCTCCTATTAATTAATTTCCTAAATTTGTAATTCAATATGAAAAGTCAATCAAAATTCACCCGATTCTATTTTAGCTACTATTTTAGTAATAGTACGGGGGTCTTTTGTTAAAAACTGAAACTGACAATAACAGATTAACATAAAAAAGAATCCCGGCTAAATAGTCGGGATTTTTTTTATGGGTCTAATAAAACATATTTAATAATAAAGTATTTATAATATATGAAAAGCCTTGCTGGAAAAAATACTAAAAGGACAGTTTCCAATGCTTCTAGGTCGGATTCCGGTGCTGGAAAACCCAGCAAAGTTTCTATTCAGGGCTTTGAAGGAAGTTTTCATCAGGAAGCAGCAAGGAATTTTTTCGGTAAGGACGTAGAGGTAATTTGTTGTGCTACCTTCCGGGAAGTGGTTAAAATCGCTGAAAACACCAAAGAAAGTAATGGGGGAGTAATGGCAATAGAAAATTCTATTGCTGGAAGTATCTTACCTAATTATAATTTATTGCAAAAAAGCAACCTTACCATTGTTGGCGAAGTATATCTGCAAATTCGTCAAAACCTGCTTGTAAATCCCGGAGTAAAGTTAGAGGATATTAAAGAGGTTCATTCTCACCCAATGGCTATTCAGCAATGTTTTGGTTTTTTGGATAAGTACAACTGGAAATTAGTAGAAACAGAAGATACCGCTTTGAGTGCAAAGCATATCCATCAGCATCGAAGCAAGCACATAGCTGCTATCGCTAGTAAATTGGCGGCTGATATTTATAAATTGGATATGATTGCTCCCAATATTCATACGCTTAAAAATAACTATACAAGATTTTTGATTTTACAAAATCAAGTTCAAACAATTGAAGTAATGGATGCAGATAAGGCATCTATTAATTTCCATACCGATCACTCTAAGGGAAGCCTAGCAAAGGTTTTGACAGTGATTGCAGAATCTGGTATCAACCTAAGTAAGCTCCAATCCTTTCCTATTCCAGGGAGTGATTGGAAATATTCTTTTCATGCAGATATTGAATTTGAAAGTAAAATTCAGTTTGCTAACATGATTAAAGTAGTTAAAAGAATAACTGAAGATTTAAAGATTTATGGGGTGTATAAAAAAGGTAATTAAACTTGGTTTAGTATCCTAGAATAGATTTCAAAAATTGAAAAATAGAATTGAAAAATAAGCATCAATGAATACTGAAAAAGAGGTGAAAAGTCAAACCGATACAAAGCAATACCCTGTTCAAGGTTTAGAGCAGAAATCTTTACTGGCCAATCGTTTGGATGGGATTGGAGAATACTATTTTTCTCAAAAATTGAGGGAAATTGATATGCTCAATAAGGCAGGCAAACAAGTAATCAACCTAGGAATTGGTAGTCCTGATTTGCCACCTCACTCTTCAGTGATAGCAACTTTGCATGAGGAGTCTTTAAAGCTTAATCAACATGCTTATCAAAATTATAAAGGTACTCCAATATTAAGGCAGGCTATTTCCAAATGGTATAACAAATGGTTTGCTGTTCAATTAAATGCTGATACAGAAATACTTCCCCTAATAGGAAGCAAAGAGGGTATTATGCATATCTGTATGACCTATTTAAATGTGGGGGACAGTGTATTGATTCCTAATCCTGGCTATCCTACCTATCGGAGTGCAGCTAAAATTGCAGGAGCTAACGTTGTTGAATACTCGCTAGTAAAAGAAAAGAACTGGTTTCCTGATTTTGAAGAAATAGAAAAAAATGACTTAAGCAACACTAAATTGATGTTTGTGAATTATCCACAAATGCCAACAGGTCAATTGCCTACTAGGGAAATGTTTGAACAATTAGTTGCTTTTGCAACCAAACATTCTATTTTATTGGTACATGACAATCCATACAGCTTTATTCTTAATAATCAACCGATGAGTTTACTTAGTGTGCCGGGATCAAAAGAGGTGGCTATCGAATTAAATTCATTGAGCAAGTCGCACAATATGGCTGGCTGGCGAATTGGAATGTTGGTAGGAAATGAAACAAGGATTAATGAGGTATTGCGCTTTAAAAGTAATATGGATAGTGGTATGTTTTTACCAGTTCAACTTGCTGCGGCAAAGGCTCTTGAATTGGGGCAGGATTGGCATGACGAAGTCAATCAGGTTTATAAGGTTAGACGAGAAAGAGTTTTTGAACTGTTGCAATTATTAAAATGTGAATTTGATAATAAGCAGGCTGGGATGTTTGTTTGGGCATCTATCCCTTCAATATATAAGGATGGATACGAATTGAGTGACCAAGTGCTCAACCAAGCCAACGTGTTTATTACGCCAGGGGGAATATTCGGTAGCGCGGGCAATCATTATGTAAGGGTAAGTTTGTGTAGTACAGAAGAAAAAATTGAAGAGGCTATTCAAAGAGTAAAAGTATCTATTAAATAAAAAAATGTAAATATATTAATGGAGGAATCGAAATCTATATTGTTAAATAAAGCTACAAGTGAAAATGAAAATTCACCTGTACTACCTTCCAATGTAAAAATGGAAGGAGCCGTAATTACAATCGTTGGCGTAGGGCTTATCAGTGGTTCGTTTGCCTTAGCGATGAAAGAAAAAAGATTTGCAAAAAAGGTAATAGGGGTTAGCAGAACCGAAGCTAGTTTACAGAAGGCTAAGGAGCTAAATATTATTGACGAGGCGTTGTCATTGGAAGAAGCTATGGCAATAAGTGACTTTATTTATGTGGCTATACCTGTTGATGCAATGTTGCCGGTAATGGAAAAAATCATGAACCTCATCACCGATAAACAAATTGTGGTGGATGCTGGGTCTACAAAGTTTCAGTTATGTAAATCTTTATCCACTCATCCTATGCGGGAAAGGTTCGTTGCAACTCATCCTATGTGGGGAACAGAATATAGCGGTCCAGAAGCTGCCGTAAGAGGTGCTTTTCAAGGAAGAGCTTGTGTTATCTGCGAGCGAGAAAGAAGCAATGCAACTGCAGTTGAAATAGTTGAAAATATTTATAAAGAAATGGGGATGCACCTCATTGATATGGATGCCAAAAGTCATGATATTCATGCGGCATACATCAGCCATATTTCTCACATTACTTCTTTTGCCTTGGCAAATACAGTGTTGGAAAAGGAAAAGGAAGAAAATACCATTTTTGAATTGGCAGGCGGCGGATTTGAAAGTACCGTTAGGTTGGCAAAGAGTAATCCATCCATGTGGGCTCCCATTTTTATGCAAAACAGGGAAAATGTATTGGATGTATTGAATGAACACATAACTCAGTTGGGAAAATTTAAATCCAGTCTTGAAAATGAAAATTTAAATGATTTAACAGAGTTGATGGTAAATGCGAATAAGATCAAAAGAATTTTAAAGTAAGAAGTATAATTAATAAATAAATATTTAAAAAAGAAACCATTGGTAATACCATAAAATCTAATTTTACAATGCAAACACAAAACACTAAAAGTATGAAAGAGTTAATACAAGAAAAGTGGAACAAGCGTCCATTAATAATCAGTGGACCTTGCAGTGCAGAAACTGAAGAACAAGTAATTGAAACCGCTACTAGACTTAGTAAAACAGGTAAAGTTGATATTTTACGTGCGGGTATTTGGAAGCCAAGAACTAAGCCAGGTTTGTTTGAAGGAATCGGTGCTAAAGGATTGTCATGGTTGGCTCAAGCAAAAAAAATTACTGGCTTACCAACTACCGTTGAAGTAGCCACCGCCAAGCACGTTGAAGACGCTTTACATTTTGAAGTAGACATGCTTTGGATTGGAGCTAGAACAACTGTTAATCCATTTAGTGTGCAAGAGGTAGCTGATTCACTTCGTGGTGTAGATATTCCGGTATTGATTAAGAATCCTATTAATCCAGATCTTGAATTATGGACGGGTGCTATCGAGCGTATTCAGAAAGCGGGCATTAAAGAAGTAGGAATGATTCACCGTGGTTTTTCGAACTATGGTAATACCGAATATAGAAATGCTCCGATGTGGCATTTGCCCATTGAGATGAAACGTAGATTTCCTGAAATGATTTTGATTTGCGATCCATCTCATATCTGTGGTAACAGAACCAACCTACAATCGGTATCCCAAAAAAGCATCGATCTTGATTTTGACGGAGTGATGATCGAAAGTCATATTGATCCAGATAATGCATGGAGTGATGCTAAACAGCAAATTACTCCAGAGCGTTTGTCAGAAATGTTGGATGCTCTAATCTGGCGTTCTGAAAGCACCGACAAGCAGGAATTTATTACCGCTTTGGCTACTCTTAGAGAACAAATCAATCACGTAGATGATGAATTACTTTTATTGATTGGACAAAGAATGAAAATTGCTGATAAAATTGGAGAATATAAACGCTCCAATAACATTACTATTTTACAATCCAATCGTTGGAATGATATATTGCAAAAAGCTTTTACAAAGGGTGCTGGTTTAGGTCTTAGTGAAGAATTTATCACCAAGTATTTTGATGCAATTCATTTGGAAAGTATCAATCATCAAAATAATGTGATGAATAAATAAGTGGGTCAAAACTTACTTAATTTTTTTAAGACATTTTTTAGCCAATAGTATTATTGAACTTTTATAATTTAATAAGTAGTGATAAATAAAGTAGAACACCTTTTTTCAGATAAAAAAGTGTGTTATTATTTTGATGCTGATTTTGCATATTTGGAGCAGATTGTTTCGAAGGACAATACTATTCTTATCACTGATAAAAATGTATTTGCATCTCAATCATCTAAATTTTTTGGATGGAAAACAATCGTAATCGAGCCAGGAGAACAATTCAAACAGCAAGCAGCAGTTGATTATATATTTGAACAGTTAATCGCTTTTGAGGCTGACCGAAAAACTTTTATTGTAGGAGTGGGAGGCGGAGTGGTAACTGACATTGCAGGATATGCAGCAAGTGTATATATGAGGGGGTTAAAATTTGGATTTGTGCCCACTACAATTTTATCAATGGTAGATGCTTCTATTGGCGGTAAAAATGGAGTGGATGTAGGAGTGTATAAAAATTTGGTAGGATTAATAAGGCAACCTGAATTTTTATTATTTGATTTCTCTCTTTTAAATTCTCTTCCTCAACAACATTGGGTGAATGGATTTGCAGAGATCATTAAGCATGCATGTATTAAAGACGGTGTTCTTTTTGAATTACTTGAAAATGAAACATTGGAAAACTTTCAATTGGATCAAAAAAAATTAAGTAATCTGGTAAAGAAAAATGTAGCTATAAAAACAGCCGTGGTTGTTCAAGATGAATTTGAGCAAGGGGATAGGAGGTTACTTAATTTTGGACACACTATTGGACATGCCATTGAAAATAATTATCAATTACTTCATGGTCATGCCATTAGTATTGGAATGATGGCTGCTTGTTCTCTTTCTGTAACATTGAATGAATTTTCTGTTTTGGATAGAGATAGAGTAGCTCGATTGATAGAAAAATATCAACTACCCATTCATCAAAAAACAGATTGGAAAAAAATCTGGGAAATATTAAAGATGGATAAGAAGAGAGCAGGAAAAGAAATGAATTTTGTGCTTCTTAATAAAATCGGAGAGGCCGTTGTTTACCCTATTCCTATGGGACAGTTACAAGATTTAATTAATCAAAGTTTATAAGGTGATAGTAAAAATACAACCGGGTAAAATTTCAGGAAATATTGATGCACCTACTTCTAAAAGTTCTATGCAAAGAGCTTGTGCTGCTGCTCTGTTGAATGATGGAAAAACAATTATTGGAAATCCGGGAAGAAGCAATGACGATCTTGCTGCATTGGGTGTTATTGATAATTTGGGTGCAAAAGTATTGCAGCAGTCAACCAATGAATTGGTTATTGAAAGTGAAGGAGTGAAGCCCGTTTCTAGAGAAATGAATTGTGGTGAAAGTGGTCTTGGCATTCGCATGTTTGCACCAATAGCTGCTTTGAGCGATCAAGAAATAATTATCAACGGAACGGGAAGTTTATTATCAAGACCGATGGATTTTTTTGATGAAATATTTCCAAAGCTTGGAATCGAAATTGAATCTAATCATGGCAAGCTTCCCATTAAAATTAAAGGACCTTTAAAGCCGGTTGACATAACAATTGATGGGTCATTAAGTTCTCAGTTTTTAACTGGATTATTAATGGCTTATGGTAAAGCGGCTACTAAGCCAGTAATAATTACTGTAAATAATTTAAAGAGTAAGCCCTACATTGATCTTACTTTACAGGTGATGCAGGAATTTGGATATTCAGTTATCAATCATCAATACGAGTCTTTTGAAATTCATCCTGTAAATGTACCAAGCCATCAACCAAAGAACTATCTTGTAGAGGGTGATTGGAGTGGTGCAGCTTTTTTGTTGGTTGCAGGTGCAATAGCAGGACAGATTGCCATAAAAGGATTAAATGTATTTTCATCTCAGGCAGACAAGGCTATTTTAAGGGCTTTAACGATGTCTGAAGCAGTGGTTTCAATCGCTGAAGATCAAATTGTAATTGGTCCTGGAAAATTAAAGGCTTTCCATTTTGACGCAACTGATTGTCCAGATTTATTTCCACCCTTGGTTGCTTTGGCATCCTTTTGTGAGGGTACTACTGTTATTGAAGGGGTGAGTAGATTGGCTCACAAGGAAAGCAATCGTGGATTAACCCTCCAAGAGGAATTTGGAAAAATGGGAATAGAAATTACGCTGCAAGATGACTTGATGTTGGTTAAAGGAGGGACAGGATTAAAAGCCGCTACCGTTTATTCACATCATGACCATCGAATTGCGATGGCCTGTGCGGTTGCAGCATTAAGAGCAGAAGGAGAAACAACTATTGAAGAGGCAGAGGCAATTAATAAGAGTTATCCTACTTTTTATTCGGATCTCAAAAACTTAGGTGCTGTTGTTATTTAATCTTAATTCTTTTTTTAAAGGAAGTAGGTACTTTCAATATTTTTAACTTAAAATCCCTTCAGGGGATACAATTACTATGAATAGTTTTGGTAGAATTTTTAGAGTAAGCATTTTTGGTGAATCACATGGCGAATGTGTGGGTATCAATATTGATGGATGTCCAGCAGGATTGCCTTTAGATCTAGATGATTTTTCTATAGATATTGACAGGAGAAAAGCGGGTGCAAAAGGAACTACTCCTAGAAAGGAAGCGGATATCCCTAGAATAATGAATGGCGTTTTTAATGGTAAGACTACGGGTGCTCCGGTTACTATTTTATTTGACAATACCAATACAAGAAGTGGGGATTATGAAAAGCAAAGGGCGGTACCTCGACCGGGGCATGCTGATTTTGTAGCTTCTAAAAAATTTGGTGGTTATGAAGATTTTAGAGGAGGAGGCCATTTTAGTGGAAGATTGACAGTTTGTTTGGTTGCAGCAGGTGTGATAGCTAAAAAACTTTTAATTAATATAAAAGTCGAAGCTGCTATTCTTGAAATTGGTGGAGAAGTAGATCCAGAAAAGGGTTTACAAAATGCTATCGATGCGAAAGATACCGTTGGCGGAATAGTTGAATGTAGGGTAAACGGTTTACCTATTGGATTGGGTGAACCATTCTTTGATTCTGCGGAAGCTTTAATTAGCCATGCGGTGTTCTCTATTCCTGCAGTTCGGGGTATAGAATTCGGAACTGGTTTTTCTGCAGCTAAAATGTTTGGTAGTGATCACAATGATTGGATAGAAAGTATGGATGGAAAAACTGCTTCTAATCATGCAGGAGGAATAGTTGGTGGTATTACCAACGGTAATGAGCTTGTTTTTAGAATTGCAATTAAACCAACTTCTTCTACTCCAAAAATTCAGCAAACAATCAATGTAGAGACTGGTCTTGTAGAAGATTTTTCCGTTAAAGGGAGACATGATTTATGCATTGCTTTGAGGGTTCCAGTGGTGTTGGAAGCAGTGACTGCATTTGTTTTGGCAGATTTGATGTTGTTAGAACAACAAATTTCTAGAACAATTAAATAGTTTGGTTAATCTTCATCTGATTTAGTGTTTCAAATTATTGATGGATATAAATATTATTTTTTTAGGACTTTGAAATCAGTTTGCCCTTTTTTTATTAAATTTTTTTGTGTATTTTTTTAATGTTTTTGTTTTAAACAGAAATTAGAATAGAGGTGGAATTTTTAAGATTATTGAGTGAATGATTTAAACAAGTAAGATGAAAAAGTTTTTTTTAAAATATTCCGGGTTCCTTAAGCTATTTTATTTTTTACTACTTACAATTACTTTTTTTTATTGCCCCAATTCTATTGCTCAACAAAAAACTTCTGGTAATAAGAAAATTGGTAAATCTGATAAAAGTGATATTCAATATGGGGTAGCTAGTTTTTATGCTGATAAATTTAATGGAAGAAAAACGGCGAGTGGTCAAATATTTAGTCAGAATAAACTTACTTGTGCATGTAATGTTTTGCCCTTAGGTACTTGGGTTAAGGTTACTAATATATCCAATGGTAAGTCAGTAAAATTATTGGTAAATGATCGGTTACATCCTAGGATGCGCCGTTTGGTGGATCTTTCAAAGTCCGCAGCTATAAAACTGGGTTTTATTTCTAGTGGATTAGTAAAAGTTAAAGTTGAAGTTTTGTATTCTGACAAATAAAAGTTAAGATTTTCTTCCTAGATTTTAGAGTTGTATTTTTCTAACTTCCTTATTCAAGTAATAATTTCTCATTTCGAAAGGTAAGAATCAATCTCATTAATAATCTACTTGTATTAATGGTTATTTTTGTAATCTTTAAATAATTCATTTTAATAAATTTTAACAGGAGAATTGATTGTATGGCAAAGATTGGTATCAATATCGCAACGGGTAGTTTACAAAAAGAAGAAATTATTGTGGGGATTGATTTAGGAACTACCAATAGTTTGGTATCTGTTATTCATCCTGATACAAAGCATCCTGTTGCATTAAAAGAGCATAACAATGCTTCCTTGGTACCTTCCGTCATTTATTTTGATGAATTTGGAAATGTTACTGTTGGCGAAGCAGCAAAGGATAAATTGATATCATCTCCTCAAAATACTATTTTTTCTGCAAAGAGATTAATAGGTAAATCTTTTAATGATATAAAAGAAAACGCTTCTTTTTTTTCATACAAAGTGATTGATGATAATAAAGATGGATTAGTAAAAGTTCAGGTGGGAGATAAATTTTATTCTCCTGTTGAATTATCTTCTTTTATTTTGAAGGAATTAAAACAAAGGGCAGAACATATTTTAAAAACTCCCGTTAATAAAGCAGTTATTACTGTTCCTGCCTATTTCAATGATGCTCAACGGCAAGCAACCAGAGATGCAGGAAAATTGGCAGGTCTAGATGTTTTGAGAATTATCAATGAACCTACTGCAGCTAGTTTAGCCTATGGTCTTGGGTTAAACAAAACTATTGATAAAATAATTGCTGTGTACGATCTTGGGGGTGGCACATTTGATGTTTCTATTTTAAAAATCAGCAATGGAATATTCGAAGTACTTGCAACCAATGGAGATACTTATTTAGGTGGCGATGATATGGATAATTTGATTGTGAAGTATTGGTTAAATCAGTCGGCAATCAGTGAAGATGAACTAAAAATGAATCAGCAATTTGCGCAGTCTATCCGATTGAAGGCACAAGCAGCTAAAATAAAATTGTCTGAAGCAGCTATTTTCGAAGAGGAATTGAATGGAAATAAGCTCATGATTTCTCGGTCAATTTTTGAAGAACTTATTGAGCCTTTAGTAACTAAAACAATTAATTCTTGTATA
>Ga0209443_1001223_pt1 | contig 16452 bp, 16 predicted proteins | sample LauGreBMM110DCMD_2_FD_187571 | JGI IMG/M metagenome (GOLD analysis project Ga0209443, IMG submission 187571) | Freshwater lake microbial communities from Lake Michigan, USA - Su13.BD.MM110.DCMD (SPAdes) (version 2) | ecosystem: Environmental > Aquatic > Freshwater > Lake | place: Lake Michigan... | reverse complement strand
GAGCCCTTGGACGTCGAGCTTGGCCTGGACGAAGGAATCGATGGGGTTGTTGATCGGCGCGCCTAGGATCCGTGCCGGCGGGATCGCCGGCGCGACCGGCCGCTGGAAAGCCCAGTGGCGGTCCGCCGGGTTCACGGCGACCACCGCATCGCCGCGCGGGTCCGGCGCACCCGCGCGGACCCATTCTTCCAGCGCAGCGATCTCTTCTGGTCTCAGCGGCCCGCCTTTGGGCGGCATCGGGTCCAGGTCCTTGGCCGTGCCCTTGACCGCGTGGATGAGCAAGCTTTCAGCGGGCTTGCCGGCGACGAACAGCGGCCCGCTGGCCCCGCCTTTCAGCAGGCCCGCCTTGGTGTCGAGCAGAAGGCCGCCCTTCACCTTCTCGGCCTTCGCGCTATGGCACGGATAGCACCGGTCGATCAGCACCGGCCGGATCTTGCTCTCGAAGAACTCCACCCCGGCCGCGTCCGCGGCCACGACGCGGAGGACCGCGACCGCGACGGACACGATCCCGACGACACGACGGCGATGGACGGAGACGGAGGACATGGGGCTTTTGATGGACTCGATGCTGCCCTCGGCGGGCAGGAAGTCAAAACGGAGTCGCGCTCCGGCATATTCGACCTGATTCCGGACGCCACAGCCGCCGCCGAAGCGGGCCGGGTCCTTCCGCGGCCGCAGGTTTTCCCGTTCGCCTGTCCGCCGACCGGCTGGTATCGGTTCCCGGCACATGACAAAGCTCATCATCAACGGCTCGAAAGGCCGCATGGGACAGGCCCTGATCGACGGCGCATCCCGGTTGCCGGGATACCAGGTCGTCGGCGCGGTCGACCAAGGCGACGACATCCGGACGGTCATCGCCGGCTGCGACGCGGTCATCGAGTTCAGCTTCCACTCAGTCACGGCCGATGTGGCGGCGGCCTGCGCCGAAGCGGGCAAGGCCCTCGTGATCGGCACCACCGGCCATTCCGAATCCGAGAAGGCCGCCATCCGCGCGTTGGCGGCGAAGGTCCCCATCGTCTGGGCCTCCAACTACTCGACGGGCGTGAACTCGCTCTTCTGGCTGACCCGCAAGGCCGCGGAGATCCTCGGGCCGTCGTTCGACCTGGAAGTCGTGGAGATGCACCACCGGCTGAAGAAGGACGCTCCGAGCGGCACGGCGACCACCTTGCTGGAGATCCTCGGCGATGTGCGGAAGGTGCAGCTCTCCGAGGCGTTGCGGCACGGACGCGAAGGCATCGTCGGCGAACGGACCGCCTCCGAGATCGGGATCCATGCCATCCGCGGCGGCGACGTCGTGGGCGACCACACGGTGATCTTCGCGGCGAACGGCGAACGCGTGGAGCTCACCCACAAGGCCAGCAGCCGCGACACCTTCGCCAACGGCGCGATCCGCGCCGCCGGCTGGCTCGTCGGCAAGGATCCGGGGATCTACGACATGCAGGACGTCCTCGGCCTCAAGTGACCGACGACGCGGCCAGCACGCGGTCCGAGGTCTTCATCGCTCTCGGGTCCAACCTCGGCGATCCCGCCGCGAAGATCCGCGCCGCGATGGACCGGTTGACGGAGTTCGCCGACGGCCCGGTCCGGCGCTCGTCGTTGTGGAGGAGCACGCCGGTGGATTGCCCGCCGGGATCGCCGCCGTTCATCAACGCGGTCGTCGCCTTCGTCCCGGCTCCCGGCATCACGCCCGAAGGTCTGCTCGCCTCCACGCAGGCCATCGAGAAAGAGGCCGGCCGCGTGCCCAAACACGTCGTCAACGAGGCGCGTCCGCTCGACCTCGACCTGCTCGCTTGGGGCGACGAGCGCCGCGACACCCCCATGCTCGTGCTGCCGCATCCGCGCGCGCATCTGAGGCGCTTCGTCCTGGAGCCGTTGGCCGAGTTGGCACCCGACCAGGTGTTGCCCGGACGGACGGTCACGGTCGCGGACCTGCTGGCTGGTCTTCCCTTGGATCCAGGGCTTCGTCGTCTAGTTGGCGACCGGGAAAAACCTTGGAACCCGGTCCTCCGTCCCTAACATCGACAACGTAGCGACATGAAGAAATCCTCGTCTCTCGCCCTGCTTGCGGGCTGCCAGATCATGGCCGCCGTGGCGTTGGCCGGTCTGTGCGCCTGGAACGTGAAGCTGACGCGCGACCTCGGCCGCCAAGCCGGCGCCTTCAACACGTTCCAGAGCAACCGAGCCGCATTGGACCTGCTCGTGGGGACGAGCATGGAGTACGCGCAGAAGAACCCTGCGATCGACACGGTCCTCGCCAAGATCGGTGTCAAGAAGACGACCGTCCCGATCACCAAACCCGCACGCTGAGACCATGGACGACGCCCCCTTCACCGGTCCCCCTTCTCCGTCGGCCGAGGAGTTCGAGTCCTTGCGTTCGGAGGTCGGTGAGCTGACCGCCGTGCTCCGCCTCGGATTGGCCGGCCTGTTCGTCGTCACCGGGAGCTTGGCTCTCTATCTTTTCCGTCAGGACACCTTGCTCGCGCGGCAGGTCGCCGCGCAGGTGCCGGTCATGGTGGACGCAGACCAGAAGAACCGCGGGGTGATCGCCATCGTGAACGAGCTCCAGCGCTTCGGCTGGGCGCATCCGGACTACGCCACCAACGTGCTGGCCCGCTTCAACCTGGTCCCGCTCGCCCCGACCAACGCCCCCGCGTCGGACCCGGAGCGCTGACGGTCAAACCCTCGCGACGAGCGGCAGGCCATTGCCGCATTCCATGCAGAAGCGCGCCCCGGGCGGGTTCACCTTCTGGCAGATCCGGCACTCGACGTGGGCCTTCACATGCCGCCGATGGATGACCAGGTTGCGGATGTACGGGATCCAGTTGAAGGCATTCGCGAAGATGAAGACCGAATCGCGCCGGTAGAAGAGGGCGTAGCTCAGCAGGAACAACGAACCCACGATGCTGAGCCACCAGAAGACCACCGGGACCACCACCTGTTTGCGGAGCTCGGTCGCCCGCCACTGGATGATGAAACGCGTCGCGAACGCCGCGTTCGCGATCCATCCGACGATCTTCCAAGTGTTCCACTCGATGCCGAACAACCGCCCCCCGGGGAAGAACATGTTCTGAAGATCATCCATGCGACCCGCAGACTCTCCGCGTTCTCCCGCACCGGTGGCAAGGTCCGTCCATCGGCGGGGGCGATCGGAAGTGGCGGACAAGGCAGCCGGGGCGGAGTCGCGCTTGCTCTGATGAGAACACGGAACGGGGAGAGAGAATCTGGAAAGCAGGAAAGCAGGAAAACCAGAGCTTTGCCGGCTCCGTTCCTGCTTTCCTGCTTTCCAGATTTATCTGTTCCACAGAGCAGATGGCGCTCTGCTGCATTGCAGGCCGGCGAAACAGCAGGCGCCTCCTCCTGCCAACCGCCAAGGGACCTCCTCGCGCCCTGCCAAGTCCGACTGGGCGAAACAGAGCCCGACTCCGCAAAATTTGTCCGCCACTTCCGATCACCCCCCCATCGGCGGACCGCCTAGGGGAAAACGCCCGCGCCGCGGCAGGTCCGCGTCAGGTCACCGATCTTCCGCCCGCGCCGCGAAACCGCTGGTGAGCCGTCCCCTCACCTTCACTTCGCCCCGCGCCACCGCGGCGATCGCCAAGGGATACAGCTCGCGCTCCGCCTGCTGGATCCGCTGGTGCAATGTCTCCGCCGTGTCGCCGTCCAGCACCGGCACGGCGCGCTGGCCGATGATCGCCCCGGTGTCGATCCCTTGGTCGACATAGTGGACGGTGCAGCCGGTCACCTTGACGCCGTAGTCCAACGCCTGCTTCCACGCGGCCAGTCCGGGGAACGACGGGAGCAGCGATGGATGGATGTTCACGACGCGGCCCTCGAATGCACGGAGGAACTCGCCCTTTAGGATGCGCATGAACCCGGCGAGCACGACGAGGTCGACCTCCGCCTCGCGCAGAGCCGCGATATAGGCGGTCTCGGCGGCCTCGTCCAACTTCGTCCTGAACTGCCCCGGCGCGAGATATCGTCCCGGGATCCCGCGTTCCGCCGCGTGCCGCAGGATCCCCGCGTCGGCCACGTCGCTGGCGACGAGGACGACCTTCGCCGGGACCGAGCCGCCGGCGATCGCGTCGGTGATGGCGACGAAGTTCGAGCCTTTGCCGGAGCCGAGCACGCCGAGGCGGAGCGGGATGGATTGCGACATGCCCGGAGAGTGTCGCGCCATCCCGCGGGAAGGAAGCCGAACGATGCCACGCGCAGCCGCCGCGACGAACGGGACGGGACGGAGGCCCCGGAGAATTCTCCCTTCGACAGCCCGCGTCGGGTCCGCGAAAATGGCCGCCCATCCAATGAGATCCAACCCGCTCCGCACCTCGGTCATCGGCAGCTATCCCTTCCCCGGTTGGCTGGAACTCGCCTCGGTCCAGCTCGACCGGTTCGGTCCCGACGACCTCGCGGAGCTCCAGGAAGACGCCGTCACCTGCGCCCTGCACGACCAGCTCGCGGCCGGCCTGGACGTGGTGACGGATGGCGAGCAGACGCGGCTCGATTTCAACCTGTCCTTCTACGGCCACCTCGAAGGCATCGAGCTCGAATCCGCCTCGCCCCGTCGCTTCGGACCGCCCGCCCACGACCAGCGCGGCAAGCACAAGGTGGTCGCACCGCTGCGCGCGCCGCGCGGCCTCGGCGTCGTCGAAGAATTCAAGCGCCTCGGGCGCATCGCCGCCGCCGCACCCCACGCGTCGCGCGCGACGCTCAAGGCCTCGGTCCCCGGACCGTACACGCTTTCTGGCCGCCTCCTTCCCGAGCCCGGACTCGGCTACGCGGACCGCTGGGCGCTGACCGAGGCGCTGCTGCCGATCGTCCGGGCGGAGCTCGAGGCCCTCGTGGCCGCCGGATGCACCGAGGTCAGCGTCGACGAGCCGAGCATGAGCTGCTACGCGCACCGCGAGGACCCGCGGCGGTTCGTCGACATCTTCAACCGCACGGTCGAGACCATCGCCGGACGCACCCGCGTCTGCACCCACCTCTGCTTCGGCAACTACAAGGCCCGCGCGATCGGGCCGCGCCGGATCGCGCCGATGTTCCCGGCGTTCCTCGATTTCAAGTGCGACGAGATGCACGTCGAGATGGCCAGCCGCGAATTCGCCGAACTGGAGCTGATCTCCCGGATCGCCGACCGCTGCGACGTCGCCGTCGGTATCGTGGACGTGAAGAGCTACTACCTGGAGACGCCCGACGAGATCGCCCGGCGCGTGAAGCACTGCCTCGGGTCGGCGCCCGCCGACCGGCTCGTCTTCGCGCCCGACTGCGGTCTGAGCCAGACCGCCCGATGGGCCGCGAAGCGCAAGCTCAAGGCCATGTGCGAAGGCGTGGAGCAGGTCCGCAAAGAGCTCGGGATCCCAGCGGCCTGAGGCGCCCGACGACCGGTCCGCACGGAACATCGCGATATGATCGAACCCGCGCTCACGGACGACGCCCTGCTGGCCGACATCGCCGCCGCGCGGCGCGAGCACGACCGTTTCCACCTGTGGTGGCTCGGACAAAGCGGCTTCCTCCTCCATTGGCAGGACCGCTTCGCGCTGCTCGATCCGTACCTCTCGGATTCGCTCACGCGAAAATATGCCGCCACCGACAAGCCGCACGTCCGCATGACGCGCCTCGTCATCGCGCCGGAGCGTCTCGGTTTCATCGACGTCGTCAGCTCGTCGCACCACCACACCGACCATCTCGACGCGGAGACGTTGAAGCCGTTGGCCGGTGCGAACGCCGGGTTGGTGATGGTCTGTCCTGAAGCGAACCGCGCGATCGTCCGCGATCGGAGCAGCCTGCCCGACGCGCGGATCCTCGGCCTCGACGCCGCGGGACCTGCCGGATCCGTGCCAGATACCGCGGAGGCCGGCCCGTTCCGGTTCGAGGCGGTCCCCGCCGCGCACGAGGCCCTGGACACCGACACGGCCGGACGCCACATCTACCTCGGCTTCGTCGTCCGGTTCGGACCGTGGTCGCTCTACCACTCGGGCGACACCGTGCGGTTCCCCGGGATGGCGGAAGGTCTGCGGCCGTCCGCTGTCGATGTCGCCATCCTGCCCATCAACGGGCGTGCGCCGGAACGCCGCGTCGCCGGCAACCTCTCCGGTCCCGAAGCCGCCCAGCTCGCCCACGACATCGGAGCCGGCTGCGTGATCCCCTGCCACCACGAGATGTTCGGGTTCAACACGGCGACGCCGGACGCCTTCGAGGCCGGATGCGTCCGCCTGGGACAACCGTTCCGCACGTTGCGGGCCGGCGAACGTTGGACCTCCCTGGTGCGCTGACGCCGCGACCTCCGTGTGCCGCCGACGGCAGCCAACTTCTGTTTGCCGTCGCCGCGCCGCGCTCCCTAAATTGAGGCCATCAAATGAACGTCTTCGTCACCGGCGGGGCCGGCTACATCGGATCGGTCTGCGTGGAGGAACTCTGCGATTCCGGCCACACGGTCACCGTGTTCGACAACCTGACCGAGGGCCATCGTTCGGCGGTGGATCCGCGGGCCCAATTCGTCCAAGGCGACTTCGGGGACCGTTCGCTCATCTTTGCGGCGGTGAAGGATTCCGGCGCCCAAGCCGTGATCCACTTCGCCGCGAGCGCTCTCGTCGGCGAGTCGATGACCGATCCGTCGAAGTATTTCCGCAACAACGTCGCCAACGCGGTGAACCTCGCCGATGCCGCCGTGGCCGCAGGCGTCAAAAAGTTCGTCTTCAGCTCCACCTGCGCCACCTACGGCCCACCGGACCGGGTCCCGATGGATGAATCGTTGCCGCAGCGACCGATCAATCCCTACGGCGAGTCGAAGCTGATGTTCGAGCAGGTGCTCAAGTGGTACCGCCAGATCCACGGGCTGGATTTCGTCGCCTTCCGCTACTTCAACGCCGCCGGCGCCAGCGCCCGGTTCGGCGAGCACCACCGGATCGAGACCCACCTGATCCCCAACATCCTCTACGTCGCCCAGGGCAAGAAGCCGCACGTGGAGATGTACGGCACCGATTATCCGACGCCCGACGGCACCTGCATCCGCGACTACATCCACATCGCCGACCTCGCACAGGCGCACAGGCTCGCGCTCGCGCCGGGCAAGAGCGGGTTCTTCAACCTCGGGAACGGCGAAGGCTTCTCCGTGAAGGAGGTCATCGCCGCCTGCGAGCGCGTCGCCGGCAAGAGCATCCCGGTGATCGCCAAGCCCCGCCGCGCCGGTGACCCGCCGAAGCTCGTGGCCGCCGCGGCCAAAGCGGTGGAGCAGCTTGGCTGGAAGCCCCGGTTCCCGCGGCTCGACGACATCGTCGCGACCGCATGGGCGTGGCACCAGAAGCATCCCGACGGCTATCCGGATTGAGCGCCCGGAGGCCCAGAGAACGGGCGACCGGAAGTGCAGCGCACTTGTATCGCAGACTGCCAGTCTGCCGTATCGCCGGCTGGTAGCCGGCCAAGGCGGCGGCGATCCGTTCGCCCCTGAAGCATCAAGGCCCAGCGGGTTGCCAACCCGCGATACAAGACTGCCAGTCTGCGTCACCTCAACGGCCGTGTCCGCCACTTCCGATCACACCCGTCAAAGGGACGCCGGCTTGCCTTCGCGCACCGGCCTCGCCGAGTGTCGCGGAGTCCAGTGAAGCCGCTCTCCATCATGGTCGTCGCCGGCGAGCCGAGCGGGGACGAACTCGCCGCCGAGCTCATCCGCGCCCTGCGGGCCGAAGCCGGACCGTTCGCACCGACGTTCTTCGGCGCCGGCGGCGAGAAGATGGCCGCGGCCGGCGTCGAGATCGTGGTCGACCTGACCCGCCACGCCGTCATCGGCCTGCCGACCTTCGCCGAATACCGGAAGTTCCAGCAATTCCGCGACGATCTGGCCGCTCTGGCCGCCGCACGCGCTCCGGATGTCGTGGTCGGTGTCGATTTCTTCGCCTTCAACGGCAGCTTGGCCGAACGCATCCGCACGATGTCGGAGCGGACGGACGGCCCTTTCCACAACTGGCGGCCAAAACGGGTGCAATACGTCTCGCCGCAGGTCTGGGCATCGCGGCCCGGACGCGCCCGCCGCTTGGAGCGCAACCACGATCTCTTGCTGAGCATCCTGCCCTTCGAGCCCGCTTGGTACGCGGCGAACGCCCCGCGCCTCCGGGTCGAGTTCGTGGGGCATCCCATCGTCGAAAGGCACGGTGCGGATGAAGTTTCAGGTTTCAGGTCTCAGGTGCCAAGTCCCGTCGAAGGCAGCGTGCCGGAAGGAACGACGCCCATTTCCAACGACCTGAAACCTGAAACCTCGGACCCGAAACTCCTCCTCCTTCCCGGCAGCCGCGCCGGCGAACTGCGCCGTCATCTCCCGGTGATGGTCGAAGCCGCCCGGCGCATCGAGGCGCAGACCGGCGTGACCTTGCAGATGGTGCTGCCGAACACCGCGTTGCTCGACCAGGCACGGCCGTTCCTGGCTCCCCTACCCCGCCTCCAGGTCCAGATCGGAGGCCTGTCGGAAGCGCTCCGTGACGCGACCGTCGCGCTCGCTTCGACGGGCACGGTGACGCTCGAATGCGCTTGGTTCGGGGTCCCCACCGTCGCGATCTACCGGACCTCGCGGATCACTTATGAGCTCGGAAAGCGGCTGGTGACGGTGAAGTCCCTCGCCATGCCGAACCTGCTCGCCGGCGGGACGGTCATGCCCGAGTTCATCCAGGACGAGGCGACGCCGGAGAACCTGGCCCGGGCGATCCTCGCCCTGCTGGCCGATCCCGGCCGCCGTGCGACGATATGCGACCAACTGGCCGCCGTGGTCCGTTCGTTGGGCGGTCCGGGCGCGAGCCGACGGGCCGCGCGAGCCGTCCTGTCGCTGCTCTGACCGCTCACGCAACGACGGTCGCGGCGGCGGCGGCCTTGGCCGCCCGCACCTTCTCCGTCGGGATGTAGGTCTCCGCGAACTGCCGCCGGAACCCGGCGAACGTGCCCGCCGCCAGATGCGCCCGGATCTGCCGCATCACCTCGAGGTAGTAGTGGCTGTTGTGGATGCTGACCAACCGCAGGCCGAGGATCTCGTCGACGTTCAGCAGATGCCGGATATAGGCGCGCGTGTGATGGCGGCAGGCGAAACATTCGCAGCCTTCCTCGATCGGCCCGAAGTCCGCCTTCACCGCGCCTCCCTTGATGGCGAACGTGCCCTTGCTCGTGAAAGCGGTGCCGTTGCGGGCGACGCGGGTCGGCAACACGCAATCGAACATGTCCACCCCGCGGGCCACCAGCTCGACCATCTGCGCCGGCGTGCCGAGGCCCATCGCGTACCGGGCCTTGTGCGCCGGGAGATGCGGCTCGGAGATCTCGACGGCTTTCATCATCTCCGGCTCCGGTTCCCCGACGCTGACACCCCCGATGGCGTAGCCGTCGAAATCCATCGCCACCAACTCCTCGGCGCACTTCTGCCGCAGGTCGGGATGGTGCGTGCCCTGGACGATGCCGAAGACCATCTGACCCGGCGCCCGCGGCTGTGCCTTGCATTCGGCCGCCCAACGCAAGGTGCGCTTCACCGACTTGAGCACGTCCTCGCGCGGCGTGGTGTGCGGCGGGCATTCGTCGAAGACCATGGCGATGTCGGACCCCAACCACCGCTGGATCTCCATGCTCTCCTTCGGCCCGAGGAAGATGAGCGAGCCGTCGAGATGGCTCCGGAACTCGACGCCGTGCTCCTTCACCTTGCGGATCTTGCCGAGGCTGAAGACCTGGAAACCGCCCGAATCCGTCAGGATCGGCCCCGACCAATCCATGAACTTGTGCAGCCCGCCGGCCTTTTCGATGATCTCGCGGCCGGGCCGGATGCTGAGATGGTAGGTGTTGCCGAGCAGGACCTGGGTGCCCATCTCGAGCAGTTCCCGGTTGTCGAGCGCCTTCACGCTGGCCTGCGTGCCGACCGGCATGAAGACCGGCGTCTCGATGACCCCGCGGGTCGTGGTCAGCCGTCCGAGGCGGGCCCGGGACGAGGGATCGGTCTTCAACAGTTCGAACATCGGGCGTGAGCATCCCACAGGCGCGCGGCCGGGACAACGCAGCGCGTCTTTTCGTGCGATAGGAAGCTGCGGGACGACGGATGATGTGGCGCAGCAACGGTGTTCAGTGAGCGAGGACGAAGTTTGGGTTTTTGAGGAGGTGGTCCATGAGGACGACGAGTTTGCGCATGAGGGCGACGTGCTCGGCTGCATCGAGGCCTCGCTCCTCAAGGAGACCCATCAGCTCTCGCAACTCAGCGTCTGCGACCTCAAATCCTCGCTGAAGCGCGGCGATGCGCCGTTCGTCCTCGACGTGCGCACGTGCGGCGAATGGCAGGGCGACCACATCGGGACAGCGCGGCACATCCCGCTCCCGGCCCTGGTCAAGCGCCTGGCGGAGGTGCCCAAGGACCGTCCCGTGGCGGTCCTCTGCGGCAGCGGCTACCGCAGCACCATCGCCGCGAGCCTGCTGCTGCGCGCGGGCCACACGCGGTTGTCCAACGTGATGGGCGGCATGGGGGCCTACTCCGAGACGAGATGCGCCGACATGGCCCCGTCGGAGCTGGTCTTCGCTCCGGACAGCAACTGACATCCCGACAAAAAAGCCGCTCCGGTTTCCCGGAGCGGCCAGGTGGGCGCCCACCACAAGGGCGGGCTAACCCTGCGTGCTGGACGCCGAAGCGTCCGCACAACGTCTCCTTGCGGAGACAAACCTTACTTCTTCGCCTTCGCCTTCGGCGCGGCGGCCTTGCGCTTCTCCTCGATGGCGGCCTGGGCGGCAGCGAGACGGGCGACGGGCACGCGGTAGGGCGAGCAGCTCACGTAGCTGAGGCCGATCTTGTGGCAGAACTTCACGGAATCGGGCTCGCCGCCGTGCTCGCCGCAGATGCCGAGCTTGATGTCGGGACGCGTCTTGCGGCCCTTCTCGATGGCGATCTGCATCAGCTGGCCGACGCCGGTCTGGTCGATGGTCGCGAACGGGTTCTTCTTCACGATCTCGAGCTCGGCGTAGCCGGGCAGGAAGCTACCGGAGTCGTCGCGCGACATGCCCAGCGCGGTCTGCGTGAGGTCGTTGGTGCCGAAGCTGAAGAACTCGGCGGTCTGGGCGATCTCGTCGGCCGTGAGCGCGCCGCGGGGGACCTCGATCATCGTGCCCACGCTGTAGGCGATCTTGGTCTTCCTCTCCTTCTGCACCAGCGCGGCGACCTCGTGGACGACGGCGACCTGGAGGTCGAGCTCCTTCTTGAACCCGACCAGCGGGATCATGATCTCGGGCTTCGCCTTGAAGCCCTTCTTGTTCGCATCGGCAGCGGCCTCGAAGACGGCGCGGGCCTGCATGGCGGTGATCTCCGGGAACTTGATGCCGAGGCGGCAGCCGCGGAAACCGAGCATGGGGTTGAACTCATGCAACTCGTGGACGCGATGCATGATCTTCTCCACGGGCACGCCGAGCTTCCGGGCGAGGTCCATCTGCGCTTCCTTGGAGTTCGGGAGGAACTCGTGCAGCGGCGGATCGAGGAAGCGGATGGTGGCGGGATAGCCCTTCAGCTCCTTGAAGATGCCGAAGAAGTCCTCGCGCTGGTACGGGAGGAGCTTGGCGAGCGCGGCCTGACGGGCCTCGAGCGAATCCGCGAGGATCATCTCCCGCATCGCATCGATGCGGTCGCCCTCGAAGAACATGTGCTCGGTGCGGGTGAGGCCGATGCCGACGGCGCCGAAAGCGATGGCGTTGGCGGTCTGCTCGGGGTTGTCCGCGTTGGTGCGGACCTGCATGCGGGTGGCCTGCGCGCACCACTTCATGAGCTGCGCGTAGTTCTTGAACTTCTCGGTCGCCTGGGCGGCTTTGTTGCCGTTGATGAGGCCGGAGACGATCTCGGACGGCGCGGTCTTGATCTGACCGCCGTAGACGAGGCCGGAGGTGCCGTCGATGGAGAGGAAGTCGCCTTCCTTGAACGTCTGGCCATCGACCGTGACCGTCTTCTTGTCATAATCGACCTGGAGCGCCGCGGCGCCGCAGACGCAGACCTTGCCCATCTGGCGGGCGACGAGCGCCGCGTGGGAGGAGACGCCGCCGCGGGCGGTGAGGATGCCTTCCGCCGCGATCATGCCGCGCAAGTCCTCGGGCGAGGTCTCGACGCGCACGAGCAGGACCTTCTCGCCCTTGTCGGCCGCCTGGACGGCGCGGTCGGCGTTGAAGTAGATCTTGCCGGTGGCGGCGCCGGGGCCGGCCGGGAGACCGGTGGCGATGGCCTTGGCCTTCTTGACCTCGGCGAGGTCGAAGATGGGCGCGAGCAGCTGCTCGAGCTGGTCGGCCGGGTTGCGCAGCACGGCGGTCTCCCAGTCGATGAGCTTCTCCTTGACCATGTCGGCCGCGAACTTGAGCGCCGCCATGGCGGTGCGCTTGCCGTTGCGCGTCTGGAGCATGAACAGCTTGCCCTCCTGCACCGTGAACTCGATGTCTTGGACATCCTTGAAATGCTTCTCGAGCGTCTTGCGGACCTCCATCAGCTCGGCGTAGCTCTTGGGCATCTGCTGCTTGAGCTTGAGCACGGGCTCCGGGGTGCGGACGCCGGCGACCACGTCCTCGCCCTGGGCGTTGATGAGGAACTCACCGTAGAACTCGTTGACACCATTGGCCGGGTTGCGGGTGAAAGCCACGCCGGACCCGGAGGTCTCGCCCGTGTTGCCGAACACCATCGCTTGGACGTTGACGGCCGTCCCCCACTCGGTGGGGATGTTGTACTTGGCGCGGTAGACCTTGGCGCGGTCGTTCATCCAGGAGCCGAACACGGCACCGGCGGCACCGCGGAGCTGGTCCCACGGGTCGTTGGGGAACGCCTTGTTGGTCCGGTCCTTGACGAGGGCCTTGAAGCGCTTGACGAGCTGCTGCTGGTCGGCCGCGGTCAGGTCGGAATCGATGATGTCGCGGTGGTAGGTCTCGTGCTTGAAGGTGTGGATCGTGTGCTCGAACGGGTCGTGGTCCTCGCCCTCGCGCTTCTGCACGCCCATCACGACGTCGCCGTACATCTGGATGAACCGGCGGTAGCAATCCCACGCGAACCGCTCGTTGCCGGTCGCCTTGACCAGCGCGACCACGGATTGGTCGTTGAGGCCGAGGTTGAGGATGGTGTCCATCATGCCCGGCATGGAATCACGCGCGCCGGAGCGGACGGCGACGAGCAACGGCATGCCCGAGGTGGCGCCGAACTTCGTGCCCATGATCTTCTCCATGTTGGAGACGCCGGCCTCCATCTGGGACTGCAGCACCTGCGGATAGGTGCGCTTGTTGGCGTAGAAATAGGTGCAGACCTCGGTGGTGATCGTGAACCCCGGGGGCACCGGCAGGCCGATGCGGGTCATCTCGGCGAGATTGGCGCCCTTGCCTCCGAGGAGGGCCTTCATGCTGCCGTCGCCGTCAGCCTTTTTGTTGCCCCAAGTGTAGACGTATTTCGTGGTCTTAGCCATGTGTCGTGTTTGCGTGATGCTGTTGCGTGGATCAGGCGCTTTGCGCCGGAAAACTGGACCGCGACCCTACCGATCGGCGCCGGAGCGTCAACGGGTAGAAATCGCGGCGCAAGACCGGCACCGAGAAGTTTGCGGTTCTCCCCCGTCGCCGTTTTCGCCAGCCTGCCCGCGTGACCATGCTGGAAGAGGCCGAGATCCGCGCCGCGGTGCGCGCCGCGCTCGCGGAGGACGTGGGCCCGGGCGACGTGACCACGCTCGCCTGCATCCCGCCGGATTCCCGCTCGACCGCGCTCATGAACGCCCGCCGCCCGCTGGTGCTCGCCGGGATCGCTTTCGCCGAGGCCGCCTTCCGCGACCTCTCGCCCGGCGTCTCGGTGGAGCGCCTCCGCGCGGACGGCGACCACGTCCCCGAGGGCGCACCGGTCCTCCGCGTCTCCGGCCCGACGCGCGCGCTGCTGACCGGCGAACGGGTGGCGCTCAATTTTGTCCAGCGCCTCTCCGGCGTCGCGACGCTGACGGCACGGTTCGTCGATGCGCTCCGAGGTTCCAAGGCGAAGCTGCTCGACACGCGGAAGACCACGCCGGGCTGGCGGCGCTTCGAGAAGCACGCGGTCGCCTGCGGCGGCGGGACCCACCACCGGGTCGGGCTCTTCGACCTCGTCCTCATCAAGGACAACCACCTCGCGGCGCTCGCCGATGAGAAGCCGAACGCCATCGCCGCCGCGGTCGCGCGGGCACGTCGCCTCTATCCCCTGCTCAAGGTCGAGGTCGAGGCCGACACGCTCGCGCAGGTCGCCATGGCCGCGGAGGCCGGCGCCGACATCATCCTGCTCGACAACATGACGCCGATCCAGCTCCTCGAAGCCGTCCAGCTCGTCGCCGGCCGCGCCAAGACCGAGGCCAGCGGCGGGGTCACGCTCGACACCATCGGCGCGATCGGCGCGACCGGGGTCGATTACATCTCCGTCGGTGCCGTCACCCACTCCGCGAACGCGGTGGACCTGGGATTGGATTTCGTATGAACCGACACGGCGCCGATGCTCCCTCCGCGGAACTGCGACGAGGCCGCGTCCCGCCCCGACCGGACGCCGTCGTCGCCACCCCGTCGCCGATCCGGCCCACCCGCTTGCCCGCCCTCAAGACCCCGGAGCCGGCCAGCCCGGACAGCCGGATCCTCTCCGCGATGCGGGAAGCCGGGGCGACCGGCGTCTCCGGCGCCGAGCTCGCGAAGCAGCTCAAGGTGAGCCGGGCCGCCGTCTGGGCCCGGATCGAGGACCTGCGCAAGGTCGGCTACGACATCGCCGCGAGCCCCCACCAAGGCTATGTGCTCCGCGCGACGCCGGACCTGCTGCACGCCGACGACCTCCTGTCGCGGTTGGGCAAGGTGAAGACGATCGGCCGTGACATCCGCGTCTTCGGCGAGACCAGCTCGACCAACGACGTCGTCGAGAAACTCGCGCGCGACGGCGTGGGCGAAGGCATCGTCGTCTTCGCCGAGACGCAGACCAAGGGCCGCGGACGCCTCGGACGCCGCTGGGTATCGCCGCCGGGGAAAGGCCTGTGGTTCTCCGTGCTCCTCCGGCCGGACCTGCGTCCCCAGTCCGCCACGCAGCTCACGGTGATCTCCGCGGTGGCCGTCGCCCGCGCCATCGAGCGGCAGACCGGTCTCAGACCCGAGATCAAGTGGCCGAACGACATCGTCTTCGGCCATCGGAAGTGCGCCGGCATCCTGCTCGAGCTCGGCGCCGAGCTGGACCACATCCGCCACGTCGTCCTCGGCATCGGTATCGACGTGAACGTGGCGGAGGATGAACTGCCGGAAGAGGTACGTCCCATCGCGACGTCGCTCCAGGCGGAGGCCGGGAGGCCGATCGACCGGCCGGAGCTCGCCGCGGCCGTCATCCGCGAGCTCGATTCCGCCTACGCCCGGCTCAAGGCGGGTGATTTCCACGAGATCAGCGACGAATGGATGCGCCGCTGCACCACGCTCGGCAAACGCGTCCGCATCCGCATCGGCGACCGCACCTTCTCCGGCACCGCGGAGGCGCTCGACGAAGAAGGCGCGCTGCTGGTCCGTAGCGAGCACGGCCGCCTCGAACGCATCGTCGGCGGCGACGTGGCGCTCGAAAAATAAGACGACCCCGGCCGCCCCGCATGATCCTCCTCCTCGACATCGGCAACACCCACACGCACATCGGCCTCGGCAACGCGTCCAAGGTGACCCGCGCCCGCGACCTCAAGACGGCCGACGTCATCGCCGGAAACATCGGACCGGAACTGGTGCGGTTCGTCGGGCGGTCGCATCCAACCGGGGCCTGCTTCTGCTCGGTGGTGCCGGCGGCGACCGCGCCGGCGCAGGCCGCGATGGGCGCGGAGTTCGGCCTGACCGCGCTCCAGCTCACGTCGGACACCTTGCGAGGCGTCGGCATCCGTTATCCGAAGCCGCGCACCATCGGCCAGGACCGTCTTGCGAACGCGCTCGCGGCCCGGCACCACTTCGGTGCCCCGGTCCTGGTGGTCGATTTCGGGACCGCGGTGACCTTCGACGTGGTGGATCGCGCCGGAAATTACATCGGCGGCATCATCGCACCCGGTCTCGCCGCGATGACCGACTACCTGCATGAGAAGACCGCGCTGCTGCCGCGCATCCGTATCCGCGAACCGCGGGCGGTCGTCGGCAAGGACACCGAGCAGGCGATGCTGGTCGGTGCGGTCCACGGTTATCGCGGCTTGGTGCGCGGGCTCATCGGCGAGCTGAAGCGCGACCTCCGCGCGCGCCGGCTCCCGGTCGTCGCCACCGGCGGCTACGCGAAGCTCATCGCCCGCGGGTTGCCCGAGATCACCGCCGTCCGGCCCGATCTCACGCTCGAAGGCCTGCGGCTGCTCTGGCACGCGCACCACGGCTGAGAGCCTGTTTAAGAAGGCCGGCCGGCCCAGTAGGACAGGCTTCCAGCCTGTCTGCCTGCGGGCTTCCAGCCCGTGGCACCGCCTGTCTGGCGTGGGGCTGGAAGCCCCGGAACAGACAGGCCAGAGG
>Ga0209443_1001222_pt1 | contig 16462 bp, 12 predicted proteins | sample LauGreBMM110DCMD_2_FD_187571 | JGI IMG/M metagenome (GOLD analysis project Ga0209443, IMG submission 187571) | Freshwater lake microbial communities from Lake Michigan, USA - Su13.BD.MM110.DCMD (SPAdes) (version 2) | ecosystem: Environmental > Aquatic > Freshwater > Lake | place: Lake Michigan... | reverse complement strand
TTAAATAATCGATATATAAACTTTCATTAAAATAAAATGCCGTCTTCTAAAAGAAACACAGCGATGCCAGCTATAAATCCAACAATTGCAAGCCAGCTAATTTTTTTAAGATACCAGATAAAATTAATCTGCTCAATGCCCATCACCGCAACGCCTGCTGCTGAACCGATAATGATTGCACTGCCTCCTGTACCGGTAGTTAATGCCAGAAATTCCCAAAATGGATGATCAGTTGGATAGGTTGATAAATCATACATTCCCTGTGTAGCTGCTACCAAGGGCACGTTATCTACAACGGAAGAAAGAATGCCTAAAGCAATACCAATAAGGTAATCATTGTGAAGGGAACTGCTGAGGTAAACAGCAGCTGTTTTTAATATTCCATAAGATTGTAATGCAGCAACCGCAAGTAAAATTCCAAGAAAAAATAATATACTTGGGGTATCTATTCTTTGCAAAGCTCTTGCTACTGTATATTTTTCTGCATACGCTGCCTCGTTTTTTTTGTGAATCAATGCATTGACTATCCACATGATGCTGAGTGCTAACAGCATTCCCATAAATGGAGGAAGATGCGTTAGGGTTTTAAATACAGGAACAAAAATCAATAAAATAATTCCTGCAACCAGTATAATATTACTTTCTTTTTTTTCTTTTGATGATCTTTTTTGTAAAGCGGAAGAGATGAATTTTTTTCCTTTAAATTGACGTGACATCAATAGTAGCGGAAGTCCGCAGGCTACCATAGAAGGTAAGATTAGTTCCCGTATAATATTCAAAGCCGTTATTTGTCCGCCAATCCATAGCATGGTAGTGGTAACGTCACCTAAAGGAGACCAGGCTCCTCCTGCATTGGCTGCGATCACAATCATTCCAGCAAACCAAAGACGATCCTCCTTTTCGGATAAAATTTTTGTACAAAGTGACGTCATTATTATTGCGGTAGTTAGATTATCTAATAATGCCGAAAGAAAAAATGTAATCCCCGTTACAATAAATAAGAGTCGCTTTTTACTAGTAGTAGTAATTTTTTGAGTAATAATTTCAAACCCATTGTGCGAGTCTATCAGCTCAACAATTGTCATGGCGCCAAGCAAAAAAAATAATATAGAAGCAATTTCTCCTAGGTGTTCAAATAGCTCTTTACTTACAGTTTCTGATGAGGGGCTTTGAAGTATATAAATTGTCCAGCACAAGACTCCAGTTAATAATGCTGCTGCTGCTTTGTTTAATTTTAATGGCTCCTCAAATGCAATCGCCAAATATCCCAAGATAAAAATTGCGATAAGGATCATTGTAATCATTGCTCCAAAAATTGTTTGGGTAAAGATAAGGGAATTGGAAAATCCGACTTTTAGCAAGTCTAATACTAACTGATTCGTAGCTGTTGAACCAAAGATGCTTTTAGGTTGTATTAAAAAAACTCTAGGGAATACGTTTAAGAGCTAGCGGTGTTAAAAATATTTGTCACTAAAAAAGAATTAAAAAGAAACCTTTCCTGGGTACTCTTCAAGCGCTTTTTCTAAACAATCCATTGCGGTATTGATTGCAGCAACATTTAAAACATAAGCCAGTCTAACTTCATTCTTACCAAGGCCAGGAGTGCTATAGAAGCCTCCTGCAGGAGCTAGCATGATGGTTTGTCCGTTGTAAGAAAAAGATTCCAACAGCCATTGACAAAAATTTTCCGAATCGTCAATTGGTAATCTAGCAATGGTATAAAAAGCGCCTCCTGGGTTAGGACAAAATACGCCTGGTATTGAATTGAGCCTTTTTACAATGGTATCTCTTCTTTTTTTGTATTCGGCTTTTGTTTCATCAAAATAATTATCTGGTAAATCAACTGCCGCTTCTCCTAATATTTGTGCAAAGCCCGGAGGACTTAGTCGAGCCTGAGCAAATTTCATAACTGAGCTTAACACCTCCTTATTTTTTGTAATCAATGCTCCAATTCTGCCTCCGCAAGCGCTATATCTTTTACTGATAGAATCTATTAAAACTATGTGGTTTTCTACGTCTGTTAATGTCATAAAACTGGTGTGACTTCCTTCATAACAAAACTCACGGTATGCTTCATCGGCAAATAAATAGAGGTTGTTTTTTATAATAATTTGCTTTAATATTTCCATTTCTTCCTTACTGTATAAGTAGCCAGTAGGATTATTTGGATTACAAATCAGAATCCCTTTTGTCTTGGGTGTAATTGCTTTTTCGAATTCAGCCATTGGAGGAAGTGCAAAATTTTTATCAATTGTAGATGTGATTGGACGAACGACTACTCCAACTTCTACTGCATACGCCTTGTAGTTGGCATAAAAAGGTTCTGGTATAATGATCTCATCGCCTGGATCCATGCAGGCCATTAGTCCAAATAAAATAGCTTCACTTGCACCGGTGGTTATTATAATTTCGTCTGTAGTGACGTGTATATCAGATTTCGCATAATAGCCTATTAGTTTTTTTCGATAACTCTCGTTTCCTGCACTATGACTGTATTCCAATATTTTGAAATCACTGTTTCTGACTGCATCAAGTGTTTGTTTTGGAGTCTCAATATCTGGCTGACCAATATTCAGGTGAAAAACGAGGATGCCTTTTTTTTGAGAAGCTTCTGCAAAAGGGACTAATTTTCGAATCGGAGAAGTTGGCATGATATGCCCACGATGGCTGATAGATAACATTTTGCAAATATAATGATGAATAGCTAGTGATTCAAGTTAGAATTACATTGATTTTTGATTCTTATTTCTAGCTATGCGTTGTTGTTGAATATCGGAATAATATTATTTATTTTATTTATTCGAACGGGGGTATAAATAAATCAATTTTTGGGTAAATCAACTTAGATCTAGATGTAAGCCCGTTTACGCTCGGTTAGACCCATCTATAGCCTCTCAAGAAATCGGCAATAGACATTTTCTTTTTACCTTCTAATTGTAGCTCAAGTATAGCAATATACCCATCGATACCTGCAAAGTGTAAAAAAGTTTTTTGATCAGTTAACCATTCACCAGCAGCAATATTTGGAGCAGTATTTATTTTCTCAGACTTGTATATTTTCACTTTTTTTTCTTCTAAAAAAGTAAATGCTGCTGGATAGGGAGAAAGGCCCCTGATTAGATTAAAGATTTCAATGATAGATTTATTCCAATCAATTTGGCAGGAAGCGGTAAAAATTTTTGGAGCAATTTTTAAATCTTTTAGCTCATTGCTTTCCATTTGTGGGGACTCTGTTAAATTCCCTTCCGCTAATCCTTTTATTGTTTGAAGCAGAAGTTCTGCACCAATTTCTTTCATCTTATCATGCAGCTCCCCTGCAGTTTCTTGCTCTCCAATAGGTATGGAAGTAGTCAACAAAATATCTCCTGTATCAATCTCTTGTTGTAATTTAAAAGTAGTAACACCAGTAAATTTTTCACCCTGAATAATCGCCCAGTTGATGGGCGCAGCTCCACGGTATTGGGGTAATAGAGAACCATGCAAATTAACAGTTCCCATCGGCGGCATATTCCAAACTAGTTCTGGAAGCATTCGAAATGCTACCACTATTTGTAAGTCTGCATGTAGGTTTTTGAGCTGCTCTAAAAAATCAGGACTCTTTAATTTTTCAGGTTGTAATACAAAAAGGCCCTGTTCAATTGCATATTGTTTCACAGGGCTTTTTTGTAATTGCATTCCCCGTCCTGCAGCCTTATCGGGCGCAGTAACAACACCAACAATATTGCAGCCTGCTTTTACTAGTTTATCCAGTGTAGCTACTGCAAATTCTGGAGTACCCATAAATACAATTCTTAATTCCTCCATCTTTTTCATTGGTGCAAAGGTAGCCTCATTTTAATGATTCGAAAATAGCAATGAAATAGATTTTAATTAGAGACAAAATCTTTATACAATAAATATTTTTTTCTTATTTTCTTAAAATTGTCAATCAGAGGTTTCCAACTTTTTCTTATGTCGTTTTCATTTACTTGTTGTTTGATCTGTGCCATTAATAAGTCAGTCCCAGCTAGTTGATTAAAAAAATTATTTTTTAAAAAAAAGCTATCCTTACCAGGGAATAGATGATATGCGTCTAGTAAATATTTTATTTGAACACTGTTTTTTATATTTTGAAGGACAACTTCATTGCTTCCAGCAATATACCAGCCATAACATTTTTGATAAAAACATTTACTGCTTTTTGCACCTGCGGTAGGTTTAGGTGTAAAGGAATATAAATTATTGGGCAATAATGGATGGCCAAAAATTTGAAATGGAGCTTCTGTTCCTCTTCCCTCACTGAGAAGGGTACCCTCGAAAAAACAGGTGGAGGGGTAGAGGTAAATTGCTTGCATTGACTTTAAATTAGGAGAAGGTGCAATCGGCAAAACATATTTACTATTGTGATCATAGTTTTTGCATAAAATTACTTTGAGTTGAAAAACATTTTTCTGACGATCCTTAGTAGCAGGTTGATTTATGTCAGTAGCATTAGCAAGCGGAGACAACCACTTTTCACCTGCTAACATCAGTGCATATTCGCCCACGGTCATGCCATACACTACAGGAATTGGTTGCATACCTACAAAGCTTTTGAATTTCTTATCTAAAACAGGTCCATCCACATAGAATCCGTTGGGATTTGGTCTATCTAATATTAAAAGTGGAATATGGTTTTCAATAGCAGCTTCTAGATAATATTCTAAGGATGAAATAAATGTATAGAAACGCACGCCGACATCTTGAATGTCAAATATTAGCATATCCACGCCTAAAAGATCTTCTGCAGTAGGCTTTTTGTGATTTCCATAAAGGCTAATCACTGGAATACCAGTTTTTTTATCCTGGGTATTACCTAGCTTTTCTCCTGCATCGGCATCTCCACGAAACCCGTGTTCTGGACCAAAAATTTTAACTACTTTGATCCCACATTTTAATAGGGTATCAATGAGATGGCTATTTTTAACCATGCTGGTCTGATTAGCAAAAATGGCTACAGACCTGCCTTTTAAAAGTGGAAGGTACATTTCCATTCTTTCGGCACCAGGAATAATTGGTGTTGACTTTTGTCCGGATTTTAGTTGGTTATCCCTATTGTTAACTTGAGACAATTGGGCAACTGATGGAGAATAATTAAAAATTATTGCCATCGATAATAAAAATAAAAAAATCCTCATAGTTCGAAGTTCAGTAAAGTTTTTCATTTCTAATAGATGACATTTTTTTAATAAGTTATTTCATCTAATAGAGAAATAAAACCCTCTAATTGATTGGGTAATCCATTGTTTGTTTTAATTTGCCGAAAAATGGTTCTTTTATTGAATAGATAGGAGTCATTTATTGTAAACTCCACCTTAAAACTTGTTAAGCGTAGTTGCCGAAAAGAGAGGTGTTAAAAAATTAAACAATGGCACAAGTAAAAGAAGGAGATGTTGTAAAAGTTCATTACACAGGCAAACTAGTTAATGGAGAGCAATTTGACTCTTCGGTTGGTAGAGAACCACTTGAATTTACAGTGGGCGCTGGCATGATGATTAAAGGTTTTGATGCTGCAATGCCAGGTATGGTAATTGGCGAAAAAAAGACAATCAGTATTGCACCAGAAGATGGCTACGGCGAAAAGTCGGAGGATGCGATCATTGAATTTCCTAAAGAAAATGTTCCGGAGGATATGAAACTCGAGCCTGGAATGTCTTTAACCTTAAGTAACGAAGCAGGACAGCCTGTGCAAGTTGTAGTAGTTGAAGTAAAGGAAACGGTAATTGTGTTAGATGCCAATCATTTTCTAGCAGGTCAGGAACTGATTTTTGATATTGAGTTAGTTGAAATTGTTTAAATTTTGCTATCTAACTCCCAATAGATTTTTGGTCATTGAATAATTGGGCGTATTTATTTACCTAGCTTTATAATTTTTGCTTAAAGAATAGTATTGTGCACTTTTGGCCCAGATAAAAATTTTCTTTTCAGTGATCAAAATAATATAAGCATGATTGAAATTTCGAGCCATAACGTAGCAGAAAGACTAATGCGCTATGTTCAAATTGATACACAGAGTGACCCTTTGGGAAATAACTTCCCTACTACAGAAAAGCAGAAAGACCTTAGTAAACTATTGCTGAATGAACTGGTCGAAATGGGCATATCCAACGCAGAAATGGATGCTTACGGTTATGTGTATGCGACTATTCCTTCCAACAGCAAGAAGATCACGATTCCTACAATTTGTTTTTGTAGTCATGTTGATACCGCACCCGATTGTAGTGGTACTGATGTGAGGCCTATTTATCATCAAAACTATGACGGCAAAGACATTGTGCTGCCCGATGATAAAGACCAGGTGCTCAGTATAAAGCACTCGCCCTATCTTCAACAACATATAGGTCATAGTATTATTACGGCAAGTGGATTGACGCTATTGGGTGCAGATGATAAGAGTGGAGTAGCTACAATTATGGAAGCGGCTAATTTTTTAATGCAGCATCCGTCCATTGCTCATGGAGAGATCAAAATTTTATTTACCCCTGATGAAGAAGTCGGTAAAGGAACCGCTCAAGTGGATATGAAAAAATTGGGAGCCGACTTTGGTTATACCCTTGATGGAGGAGAGGCAGGAAGTTTGGAAGATGAGACTTTCAGCGCGGATTCTGCAACCATTACAATTGAAGGAGTGATTGTTCATCCTGGTTATGCCAAAGATAAATTGGTCAATGCGTTAAAAGTAGCAGGTGCGGTATTAGAAGCACTTCCAAAAAATGAATGGAGTCCAGAAACGACCAAGGAAAGAGAGGGGTTTGTTCATCCAGTAGCAGTGAATGGGATTGCTGAAAAAGCTACCATTCAATTTATTGTTCGTGATTTTAATTTAGTGGGATTGCAAGAGCATCATAAAAAATTAAAGGAAATAGCAGAGAATGTGGTGAATCAATTTTCGGGAGCTACAATGGAATATGAAGCACAGGAACAATATCGTAATATGAAGGAAGTGTTGGATAAACATCCTCAGGTTACAGCATTTGCAGCTGAAGCCATACAGCGGTCAGGGTTAGTTGTAAAAAAAGAAAGTATTCGGGGTGGCACCGATGGAAGTAGGTTTAGTTACATTGGGATGCCTTGTCCAAATATATTTACAGGCATGCAGAATATTCACAGCAAACTTGAGTGGGTAGGAGCTAAGGACATGGCTAAAGCTGCAGAGACCATCATTCATTTATGCATGATTTGGGAGGAAAAAAGCTAGTTTAATTAATTTATTTAGAAAATAAATTAATTATCTGGTTTTAAATCTTACTTAATTTAACATAATTTATTATCAAGCATATGTTAAAACAGTTAACTTCAATCAAAATATATAATTATGGAATTATTTAAAAATTTTTGGTGGGTCATTCCCATATTCTTGGTGGTAGCAGGAGGATTATTTACTATCAACCAGGGTACTATTGGCGTAGTTACTCGTTTGGGTAAGTACCACAGCATAAAGCTACCGGGCCTAAATTTTAAAGTACCTTTTTTAGATCAAATTTATAAGAGGGTAAGCATACAAAACCGGTCAGTAGAATTGGAATTTCAGGCAGTAACGATTGACCAGGCGAATGTTTATTTTAAATCTATGATTCTTTTTTCAGTAATGAATGTGGAGGAAGAAACTATAAAAAATGTAGCCTTTAAATTCATTAGTGAAAAGGATTTGATGCAAGCGTTGATTCGGACTGTGGAGGGAAGTATTCGGGCTTTTGTGTCAACAAAAAAACAGGCTGAGGTATTGAATGTTCGTAGAGATATTGTAGACAATGTAAAAGAACAAATTGATGTAACGTTAGAAGGATGGGGGTATCATGTGCAGGATTTACAAATCAACGACATTACTTTTGATGAAGCGATCATGACGAGTATGAGTAAAGTGGTTGCAAGTAACAATTTAAAAGCAGCTGCAGAAAATGAGGGCCAGGCTTTATTGATTACTAAAACAAAAGCTGCAGAAGCAGAAGGTAATGCAATTAAAATTGCTGCTGAGGCTGAGCGTCAGGCTGCTCAATTACGTGGTCAGGGAGTTGCTTTATTTAGAGAAGAGGTGGCGCGTGGTATGAGTCAGGCTGCATCAGAAATGAAACAGGCTAATTTAGATACGAATGTAATTCTTTTCAGTATGTGGGTAGAAGCGATTAAAAATTTCGCAGAATATGGAAAAGGCAATGTGATATTTTTGGATGGTGGAAGTGATGGAATGGAAAAAACGATGAAGCAGATAATGGCGATGACGCAATTAGAGAATAATAAAAAGGAAGGAGTTTAAAAAAATCATCGATGTATTTTAACAAAAAAATCCCCAATCGGGGATTTTTTTGTTATTTATTTGTGAGATATATTTCATTTATAGATTTTAGCCAATCAATATTTTCTTCATCTCTTTATTTAATTTCCCCCAAGTTCAATCAATCATTGGGGTCAACTTTATACGAGTGTTTTCAAAAACTTCGGCGGGGTTCTTTTAAGGGACGCCTGCTCAAATGAAAATGCCATTTCGATTAATTTCCCTTCTTGATAAGCTCCAGCAATAAATGAAAGTCCGATGGAAAGCTCATGTACTTTACCCATTGGAACAGTGATGTGAGGATAACCTGCCATAGCAGCAGGAGGTGCAAAGTAAAATCCTGTATCATAATCACCATTTACCAAGTCGGTACAATTGGCCAATCCAATGCTCGTAGAACAAATCGCGTCTAACTGGTGCTGTTGAATCATGTCATCAATTATCTTTCGCGCGCTAGTGGATATTTTTAGTGCATCCGTATATTCTTTCTCATTCAGACTGCCCTTAGAGTCACACATTTCAAGTAATTCTTGTTTGAAATAGGGCATCGCGGTTGATTCATTTTGTTTATTGAAATTAATCACCTCCGTCAAAGATTTTACTTTAGCATTTGCATTGGAAAGATATTTATTTACTCCATCTTTAAATTCATATTGTAAAACGATGAACTCAGCTTCTCCTAGAGGTTTGGTTAGTTTTAATAAATCTATTTCAACGATGGTAGCACCATTCTTTTTCAATAATTCGATTGCTTCTTTATAAATATTGACAACAGCTTCATTCCCTTTTAAAAAAGATTTTTCGATGCCAATTCTTTTTCCTTTCAGCCCTTCCTTATTTAGAAAACTAGTATAATCAATTTTATCTTTTTCTTTATGCTGGGTAGTGATTGCATCGGCTGTATCCACACCAGCCAGTGCTCCCAATAAGATTGCTGCGTCAGTAACCGTCCTAGTCATAGGCCCTGCAGTATCTTGAGTTGCAGAGATTGGTATAATACCAGATCTACTCCATAATCCAACGGTAGGCTTGATTCCAACAATGCCACAAAAAGAAGAGGGTGCAATGATAGATCCATCGGTTTCTGTTCCAATAGCGATGGTGCAAAGGTTGGCGGCTACTGCTGCAGCTGAACCCGAACTAGACCCACTGGCGTTTCTATCTAGGACGCAAGGATTTTTTGTTTGTCCGCCTCGGCTGCTCCAGCCACTGCTAGATCTTGTAGATCGAAAGTTGGCCCATTCACTGAGATTAGTTTTACCCAAAAGCACTGCTCCTGCATCGCGAAGTTTTTGTATGATAAAGGCATCTTTTGTCACTACATTTCCCTTCAATGCAAGCGCACCTGCTGAAGTCATCATTTGATCACCGGTGTTGATATTGTCCTTGATTAATATTGGAATACCGTGTAATGGTCCTCTCAATTTTCCAGCTTTTCTTTCCTGATCCATTTTATCAGCAATGTCCAAAGCGTCTGGATTGATTTCAATTACTGAATTGAGCAAAGGCCCAGATTGATCAATGGCTGTAATTCTATTTAGATATAGTTCTGTTATTTTACGGGAACTATATTCTCCTTCTTTCATTTTTTTTTGAAGCTCAAAAATGGTGATTTCATTTATCGGAAAATCATCTTTCTCATAGTTATCAGCTTTGTTGGATGAATTTATTTCAGCTGATTTAGTAGCATTGTTACAACCATTTGAAATTGCTGCAAGAGATAAACCAGCAAGTGATCCATTTTGTATAAATTTTCTTCTGTCCATTTTATATATTTTGAAATTGAAAGTAAATTAGAAATGATTGATGAATGCTTAGTTTAAAATTTTTTTTATTTTAATTTAAAAAAGGGGCTTAATTTTTTTAAACAAAAAATCCCAAATTCAAGTTCGGGATTTTTTGTAATAACTAAGCAAATATTATTTTCAATTATCTTTTCTTAATTTACTATTATTTCTGCTGTAGGCAAAATATACAACCAGTCCAATTGCCATCCAGATGAAAGCAACTTTGAGGGTTTGTAGGTCTAATGCTACAATCATTCCTAGGCAAACTAGTGCACCCAATGTTGAAACAATGGGAACTAGTGGAGCTCTAAAAGGTCTCTCAATCTCAGGTGATTTTACTCTTAATATCCAAACACCAACACTTACTAGCACAAATGCAAACAAGGTACCAAAGCTAGTTAGATCACCTGCTACACTACCAGGGATAAATGCTGCAAACAATCCAACAAATACAAATAGAATTAAATTGGCTTTGTAAGGAGTTTTATATTTAGGGTGCAGATCACCAAATGCTTTTGGAATAAGTCCATCATTACTCATTGAAAAGAAAATTCGACTTTGTCCCATTAACATTACCAATATTACAGATGAAAATCCAGCAAGAATAGCGACTGTAACACTCGATCCAAGCCACTCGTAACCTTTCATATAAGTTTGGATAGCGTAAGCAACAGATGCTTCTTTACCAGCGGTGCTAAATTCCGAATAGTTAGCAACACCTGTAAGCACATGTCCAAATAATATATAAAGGATGGTACAAACTACTAAAGAACCCAAGATACCTATTGGCATATCTCTTTTAGGGTTTTTAGCTTCCTGAGCTGCGGTACTTACTGCGTCAAAGCCGATAAAGGCAAAGAACACAATTGCAGCACCTCCAAGTACACCTCCCCAGCCCCATTTAAAAAATCCATCATGACCGATGGTTCCTTTCGGAATCAAGTAGGGGGTATGATTTTCTGGTTTAATAAACTGCCAGCCGAATACGATAAATAGTAATACAATGGCCACTTTTACAAATACGATAATCATATTAACAAAAGCGGATTCCTGAGTTCCTTTTATTAACAATAAAGTGAGCAATAATAAAATAATTAGTGCAGGTGCATTGATCATTCCTCTTGTAATTTCAACCATTCCGGTTAAATTGGCAGGTAGGGCTTTAAATTGATCATCACTTAAAATTAGGACACCATTTTTTACATTCTTGAGTGTTTCCGGAATGGATACAGTAATTTGATCGATTGCGGCTCCAGTTACTTTATGCAGTGCTTCAAAAGGGGAATGGCACCATTCATAGGGTATAGCCCCTCCAAGAAGGTTATTTAAATATTCACTCCAAGCAATTGAAACAGTAGCGGCACCGAGGGCGTATTCCATTATTAAAGCCCAGCCAATAATCCAGGCTACCAATTCGCCCATTGTTACATACGAATAGGCGTAAGCGCTACCTGCAATAGGTATCATGGAGGCAAATTCAGCATAGCAAAGTCCTGCAAAAGCACAGCCTAAAGCGGCTACAATAAATGATAATGTAATAGCAGGACCAGCAGCCTCAGCAGAGGCGGCAGCAGTTCTTACAAATAGACCAGCGCCTATGATAGCGCCAATTCCCAATGCAATTAGATTACCGGCACCAAGGGTCCTTTTCATTCCTTTCCCATCATCGTCAGCCTGCGCCATCATTTGATCAAGGGATTTTTTTACAAATAAACTCATATTCAATTGTTGATTTGATATAAAATTAACTATAAATTTTTAAATTACCCATCTAGCCTGTTTTTTTGTGCCTTAAGCAGTTTAACAAGTATTAAATATTATATTGCGAAAATAATGTTTCAAATATGAGTATTCAACCTTCTAAGAAAAGCCATTTGACTTTATATATTGGCATTGCTCTAATAGCTGGGGTGATAGGAGGATTTATTTTAAATAGAAGTTACGTTGGAAAAGAAAACGAGCAGATTGCATTAGCAGATTCTAAATTAGTGCAACTTCAGGTATCAATGAAGTCCTATGAATTAATAAAAGATAGTGTTGGTTATAATCGATTGCTTTCTCTTCAAAAAAATATCCTAGTTCAAAAAAAATTGGCCTCTTCCGAATTATTAGAAAGTACAAATCAGGCGGCTGTTTTAAATCAAATCAAGTTATTGTCGGACTCACTTCAGTCGGTTAATGTTATGCTCACTTCGTTTTCTGATACTTCCAATAGGATGTATCAGGAGTTAAAAAAACAAAGAGAGTCTGTTGCAGCTCAAAAAAATGAAAGCTTTAAACAGAGAGATAAGAAATTAGAATGGTTTACCATTTTGGCAGATATCTTTTTAAGGCTGATTAAAATGATTGTGGCGCCACTAGTTTTTACTACGTTGGTAGTAGGGGTTGCTAAACTAGGAGATATAAGTGCGGTAGGTCGTATAGGAGGCAAAACATTGCTTTGGTTTATCAGTGCCTCTCTAATGAGTTTATTGTTAGGAATGGTATTGGTTAATTTTTTTAAGCCGGGTATTGCCATGCATTTGACTCTTCCAGAAGTGAATGCCAATAGCGGTATCGATAAGGCTGCTCTTACTATCAAAGATTTCTTTTACCATGTTTTTCCTGCAAGTTTTATAGATGCAATGGCAAAAAACGAGATCCTCCAAATTGTAGTATTTGCCTTATTTTTTGGTGTAGCTGCTGCTTCAATTGGAGAATTGGCAAAGCCTGTAATTCATGCAATTGATGTGATGGCTCAAATTATTTTAAAGGTGACAGGATATGTTATGAATTTTGCGCCGCTTGCAGTTTTTGGTGCAATGGCTGCCATTATCGCTAAACAGGGCATAGGTATTTTAAAAACGTATTCCATTTTTATTGGAGAATTTTATTTTGGTTTGATTTTATTGTGGATATTTTTAATTCTTGCAGGATCATTATTTGTTGGAAAAAGAGTTATCCATTTGATCAAAAGAATGAAGGAACCAATTTTATTGGCCTTCAGCACCTCAAGTAGTGAAGCAGCTTTTCCAAAAACAATGCAAGAGTTAGAGAATTTTGGGTGTAAGAATAAAATCGTGAGCTTTGTTTTGCCGCTAGGGTATTCTTTTAATTTAGATGGTAGTATGATGTACATGACATTTGCTTCGCTATTTATTGCACAGAGTTATGGAATGGATATTCCTATGGCAACTCAGCTGACTATGTTGTTGGTATTGATGCTTACTAGTAAAGGAATTGCAGGAGTACCGAGGGCTTCATTGGTAGTAATTGCAGGCACACTGGCAACCTTTAATATTCCCGAAGCAGGTATCGCCTTACTTTTGGGAATAGACCCTTTATTGGATATGGGAAGAAGTGCTACCAACGTGGTAGGCAATAGTATCGCAACGGTTGTAGTGAGTAAGTGGGAAGGAGATTTGATTGATATCGAAAAGAAGTAGTAATAATTACAATAAAAATGGAGTTGATTCATCAGCAATGGTTGGTCATCAAATTTTAAAAAAATTCTCATTAAAGCTTAACCAAACGCATGTTCGATTTTATTTTATTATTTCACTGGACTGAATTATTGCAACCTCAATGGTATATTGATAATGGAGGTTTGTGGTTCATAGTATTTGCAGTATTTGCTGAGACTGGATTATTTGCAGGATTTTTTTTACCAGGAGACTCCTTATTATTCGTAACAGGAATCTTTAGCGACAATCTTATAAAAACAGCATTGGGAATTGGCTCGCAAAGTTCTTTTTTTAATTTGGTATTATTGGGGGTTATCATTTCTTTGGCGGGTGTTATTGGAAATTTTGCTGGATATTGGTTTGGTCAAAAAAGTGGACCCTATTTATTTGAAAAAAAGAATAGCTTATTATTTAAGAAAAAATATTTATTCCAAGCCAAGGATTTTTATGAAAAACATGGGGCAGGAGCGATAGTAATGGCTAGATTTTTACCTATTCTAAGAACCTTCGCACCCATTGTAGCGGGGATTGTTGGTATGAATAAAAATAAATTTATTTTTTATAATGTTGTAGGTTGTTTTGCCTGGGTTTTCTCCATGTTGTTTGCCGGCCATTACTTACAAATACTATTCTTGAATTGGTTTAGTTTTGATTTAAAAAAACACTTAGAAGTAATTGTGATAGGGATTGTTTTAGTTACCACCGCTCCGATAATATTGAAATTATTCTTTAGTAAAATAAAAAAATCCTCTTAGAATTATAGAATAAATTAAAAATTGATGAATAAAAATTCCAATTCCATTTTTAATATTACCGTTCTGGTAGCAGCGCTTGGATATTTTGTAGATATCTACGATTTATTGTTGTTTCAAATAGTTAGAGTAGATAGTTTAAAAGATATGGGACTCTCCATTGATCAGGTAAAATCTGAAGGAGAATTTATTATCAGTGTACAAATGATAGGCTTGCTGTTGGGAGGAATTATTTGGGGAGTGATGGGTGATAAAAAAGGGCGATTAAGTGTATTGTTCGGATCTATTGTTTTGTACTCTATCGCCAATATTATAAATGGATTTGTACAAACTCCTTTTCAATATGGTATTACTAGATTTTTTGCTGGCATAGGATTGGCGGGTGAATTGGGTGCGGGCATAACGCTGGTATCTGAATTGGTGAGTAAGGAAAAAAGAGGTTTGAGTACTTCTTTAGTTGCAGGAATAGGCTTGACAGGCGCAGTATTGGCTTATTTTATTTCTCAAAATTTTCATTGGAGGATATGTTATTTTATAGGTGGAGGTTTGGGCTTTTGTCTTTTAATTTTAAGGATATCGGTTTTGGAGAGTGGAATGTTTACGAGGTTGAAAGAATTGGATGTACAGCGAGGCAATTTTTTCATGTTTTTTACTAATGGAGTTCGTTTTAAAAAATATTTACTTGCAATTTTAATTGGATTACCTACCTGGTATGTGATTGGTATTTTAGTTGCTTTTTCAAATGATTTCGGAAAGGCATTTGGATTTTCAGAGGAGGTATTGCCTAAGAAATCAACATTGTATGCTTATGCAGCTATTGCATTAGCCGATATGATGGTTGGTTTAATTAGTCATTGGTTGAAAAGTAGAAAAAAAGTGTTATTCATCTTTTATGGTCTTACCATATTATCTATTATTCTTTACTTTAATCAGCAAAATGGATCTGCTGCAAATATGTACTTGATTTGTTTTGCAATGGGATTTAGTGTAGGATTTTGGGCAATTTTTGTTACAATGGCGGCAGAGCAATTTGGCACTAATTTAAGATCAACTGCTACTACTACGGTACCTAATATGGTGAGGGGTGCTTTGCCTTTGATGTTTCTTTTGTTTAAAAATTTACAATTGGCAACAGGTAATTACATAACTGCTGGCTGGATAACCGGTGCTATTGTAATGACTATAAGCTTTACTGCTGCATGGTTTACAGAAGAAACATTTGGCAAGGATCTTAATTATGTCGAAAATTAAAAATCCGAACGCTGAGTTAAATTAGCTTGATCTATTAGCATTACACATTTACAATTAGTACAGGTATTTTTAATTCATGCCGAACAGTATTTACTGTTTCGCCATAAATTAAATCTTTAAATCCTGTATGACCATGTGCGCCTGCCACTAGCATGTCAGCATTTAATTCTTTTACGATGCGCACAATCTCTTTTGCCCTATTTCTAAAACCTAGATGTCCCTCAACTGAATGGCCAAGTTGTTGCAATTGGTCGACGTACCAATCCATCCGTTCCTTATCTTTTCTTGTTTCATAATCATCGCTATCATTACCCAATAATTTAGCGGAAGCACTTTCAACAACATGTACCAATACGTATCGAGTATTTTCTTTTCCTTGTCCAATTGCAAAGGCGATTAATTTTTGATCTTTTTCACTAAAATCTAGGGCGATGGCGATCACTTTAAATTCAGGAATTGTCAAGTGATTCATTTCTTCGATCTCAGGATGCATCTGAATAGAAGCTGTTTTTTGAGAACTCTTAAAGAGGGGAAACAAGAGTGTGTAAAAAAGTAAGGCTAGCGAAAATATACCTAATGTAATTATTCCAATTTTAGAAAAAACGGTTGCGTTACTCCAAGTGCTAGCTGCTTCATTTATCAACATTTTTAAATTTAAAAAAATCAGAATTCCTGCAATTGCCCAAGCAGTTATTTTAGTGATGGGTTTGATTACAAAATCTCCCATTGTTTTTTTATCGCTTACAAAATGTATCAAAGGGATAATCGCAAAGCCTAGTTGCAAACTCAAAATAACCTGACTTAAAACTAGCAAAGAATTAACTTCTTCTTCTCCGTAAATAATTATTACTATTAGGGCGGGCAGGATGGCTAATAGTCTAGTGAGTAATCGCCTAACCCAAGGGTTGATTCGTAAATTCAAATACCCTTCCATAATTA
>Ga0209443_1001216_pt1 | contig 16564 bp, 17 predicted proteins | sample LauGreBMM110DCMD_2_FD_187571 | JGI IMG/M metagenome (GOLD analysis project Ga0209443, IMG submission 187571) | Freshwater lake microbial communities from Lake Michigan, USA - Su13.BD.MM110.DCMD (SPAdes) (version 2) | ecosystem: Environmental > Aquatic > Freshwater > Lake | place: Lake Michigan... | reverse complement strand
TCGGCCATAGGTCTACCATATCCCTCACCTTTAGTAAATGATATCATTGCTTTAACTTTTGGATGATGATATAAATTACTCATATCAGTTTCTTCCATATCACCATGTAACAAATATATAGATGGACATTTATCGCCAAATGTTTTTAATACACCTTCAAGCTTTTCTCTAGTTGCTTCTCTATCAATTACACTAAATCCAGCGTGTGATGTTTTAACAATAAGGCCTGGTCTTTTATCCTTTGGCATATATTGGAATACAGTTGCAAATGTTTTAATTGCCATACCAATATCTTTTCTATCTTGTCCTAAATCTCCTTTTAACCAATGTCCTACAATTAAGAAATTAAAATCCTCTTTTACATTAGCTAATACATCAGTACCACTTCCTTTGGAAAATATTTCAGTATCAACTCCTTCAAAAAGAACTTCAATTGGTTTTGTTACTTTGATTTCTCCAACTATTTGGTCAGTTGCATTATCTTTTTGTTGATATACAGTTCCACCAATATTTTGTTTTGTAAAATGGGATGGTACTATAATTAAATCCATCTTATTAGAACCATCGATAAAATCTTTTGGACAGATTGTAGTTTCAACACCGGCTGTTATACCAATACTATAATGTCCTTTTGGTTCAAATTCATTTGCTACAGAAACCTGTATAAACACATCTGGTTTTTCTCCTACTTCTGTAATAACTCTTTCTAACATCCATCTACCAAATTCACTTTCACCATCAACTTGGTTTTGTGGAGTGCTTCCCCATCTCAAAGGTATAATTTTAATATCATACTTATCCATCTTGCGTAGGGATTTCATTAAATCTCTACAATGGTCACCGTAACCGCTACGAGTGAATATAGGTCCTTGAAATACTAATGTTGGTTTCATTTATATAACTTATTTTATTTTAAATACTTCGAATCTTTCTCTTGGTTTCCAATTTTCAAATGTAGATTCAATTCCATCAACTAATGTTTGACACATATTTGTATGTGTTAATCCCATTTGATTGACAAACGCCTCTCTGCCCTCTAATGCGTTTGTTTTACGAACTTCTTTTGGTGTGTTATACATTTTCTCAATTGCTTCTGCAACATCCTCTATATCAACTCTATCATCCCAAATATAAGGTGTTGGTACAGACCCTGCTAATGCTAATGCTCTACTCCATACTGGTGTTACCCAAGAACCAGGAATAGCTTTACCTTCCCACTTTCTCCATTCGTGCAATGAACCAATTTTAACGTAATCTTCGGCAGTTAACATTTTTCCATCAACTGCAAATCCACATTGGTCTTGCAATCCACCAGTTACGTTTACAATTATAGGAGTTCCTGCCATTATTGATTCTGCAGTTGCTAATCCAAATCCTTCGTTGTTAGCAATGTTGATTGTTACATCTGCTATATTATAGATAAGATTTAATTCTTCTTGAGGTCTTCTCTTTTCTGAAAATATAATATTACATTCAGGTGCCATTACATCTATTACCGCAGGTAAATCAGTTCCATTTTCATCCACAGGTTGTGTATGCATTACTAAACAAACTTTATCTGCTTTTTCCTTACCAATCTTATCACAAAACTTTTTAAATGCTACAATAACATCTGCAGGTTGTTTTCTTCTGATATTACGATTTGACCAATATAGTACAAACTCATAATCCTTACCACCTAAAATTTCTTTACGGAATTCAGCAGAGACTTCTGCTGGCTTATATATGTTTGTATTAATACCATGTGGTACATACCCTACTTGCCAATCCTTTTTAGGTTTCCAAGTTGGTTTAGTATCTAACGCTGATAACCTTTTAATGATACCATATGTTTGACGAGATATACAACCAATCCAATCACAACTTTCATAGAAGTTACGATTATATAATGGGTCTGGTAAATCATCCCAAATTGCGTAGAATAAAAGAGGAACATTTTGTCTGATTTCATGTTCGATATCATACAACCACGTCCAATAACGAGGGTCAGTAAAGTGTAAGATAGCATCAGGCTTTTCGGTATTGATTAATTGTCTAATCAAGTCCGCATTACCATAACCATTCCAAGGAAGTATCTTTACATTAGCATCCGCGATACCATAATTTTTTTGTATATCTTCACTAACATCTAAAACCTTACCAGCTTCTGGATGATTAATTGCGGCTCCTACTTGAAACCAATCGTACTTATGTACTGTGCCTAATACTAATTCTTTTGATACGGTGGCAATACCACTTGCCATTCTTAAGTCATCTGAAAGTAACAGAATCTTCTTTTTTGCCATAACTTATTTGTGTTGTTAAAATTGTGAACCTGAAATTTGTAGTTTTACATATTCATTCATTTCGCTTCTAAAACTTTCGTCTGAAACGTATCTTTCTACAGTTCTGTTTACCAATTTTTGTAGGGTAACCTCTGAATTAAAAGATACTTTTTTAAATGATGAATATACATCTTTCAATATTTTTACGGTTGTTAGTTTTGTGTTTCCTTGTTCCATTGTAGATATTGTTTTTATATATTTGTATATATAAGTATATTGTAAATAAAAAAACAATAATTTTTAAGGAACTTTTTTATTTACTCGCTTTTCCATCACATATCCCTCTACTCATAAACTCACACCATTTACAATTCTTTTTATTTTGTCCAGGTACTTTAGGGAATTCGATATCTTTAAACGCACCACCATCATCAAACACAGTATTAATGAATTCCATAAATTCATCATATACTTTATTAACTGAGGGTGAGCCGTTAGGAGGAACGTGCTTTGATATGTATGGAATTGGAAATGCAGAATCTTCAGGTAGTTTTCTTCTCATTATCTGATATTCTACTTTTATTTTAGTAAGAGGAATATTAAATAATTCTGAGTAGTACTTTTTATATAGGAGGATTTGAGAATTTTTCATCTTATCCGCTTTCTGATATTGATTCCAACCCATTGTTGAAGTTTTTAAATCAACAATTATAATTGAATTTTCAGCTAAATCTTTCAATACAATATCTATATATCCAATAAAATGAACACCCGGTTTAATATTTGCATTTAATGGAATTTCAATACCAACTAGTTCGTAGCCGGATTTAGAATAAAATTTACTACAATACTTTTTAAACCAACTAAGAATTCTTCTACCATCGCCATAAAATTCTTCTAATTCTAATTGAGTACACGGAGCACCTTCACTAAGAGCTTCCTTTTCTTTAGTAAAATTTTCTTTCATTCTATCCAATAACAATCTATCCAATTCAATTTCATCGGCTTGTTTTTTGGATACACCATACATTACCGAAAGATAATGTTGGATAGTTTCGTGCATTGCACTACCAAATAGTGTGTGAATGTTACCAGAACTTTCACCTAATTTATCTATATAGTTTAACTTATATTGTTGGGGGCAGCTACTCCACATTGAGTACTGCGAAAATGATACTTTTGCCATTGAGTTTGTTTATACGTTAAAGATACGAAAAAAGGGTGAGATTACCAAATTATACTTTAAGTTTTAACTTAGTAATTTCTTTTGGATTTGTGGCGTACGCTTCGGCAATTCGTTTAATTTCTTCTCTACCAATGGTACTTTCATATAATATATCTAAATAATCAGATGCTTCTCTGCTAGAGACCATAAACCATTTGGCTACCAAATCGATAATCCATTGTTCATAATCTTTTACCGATTTACCTTTCATATAACGAAGATATGTTTTTCCTTTTGGTATGACTCCGATTAATGCTTTATAAACCGCTTTAGGAGGTGCCTCTTGAATATAAGGTTGAATTTCCGCTACCACCTCAACCCAATCAGGATTCATAGACATGTAACGAATGATTAACCAATTACTCCAAGTTTTCTTATCAGCATCTTCTAGCTTATCCCAATACTTTGGGTCCTGGTCTTTTGTAATTGCATTGATGTGGTCGAATAATCCTTTTGCCATTAGTCTTCTACTTTTAAACCCGGAGGTAATAATTCATTTAATACTTCACCACAATCACCACATAAGAATAATTCTACTGGTAGGACTTCATCCTTTGGTTTACCAGTTAATAACTTTGAAATCTTACGAAATCCAAAACCTTGTACAAAAATCTCTCCACCACATTTCTTACACGCAATTGGTTCGGTTTTTTCTAATGGAATTGGTTTTTCTTCCTGTGGTGCTATTGGTTGTCCACCTGCTCCTAAAATGTTAGCCATTATATAATATTTAAAATTTGAATTAATGTAGCTGCTGCGATAATTTCTTTATCAATTGCTACTGCTGATTTAGCAACGCCATCACCTAAAACTAAAATTACATTTGCAGTATTTTCTCCCGCATAATCATCAACTTTTTCATATAGTAATGTATATAGGTCAGAAAAATCAGTAGCTTTCGAATCAAGAACCGTCTGTCTAATTTTCATATACTTGTTTCTCTTATCATCATTTGATTTAAGAACTTCAAGAACTTTCAACTTATAATCATTCTCTAAAAGATTTTGTACATCAACTTGCAATTTACCTTTAAGAGAATTTAATTGACAGGTATTAATAATCTTACGAATATCTGGATAAGAAGAATCGATAATTGGAACTAAATCCTTTGGGTCAAACTCAACACTTTCTGATTTTAAAATCTTACTCATTTGAATTGCCACATCTTTTTTAGTTGGTGGTGTAATTTGAAACGTTTGACAACGGCTTTGAATTGGTTCAATAATCTTTTCAATATAATTACAAGTTAAAATAAACCTACAATGCCTGCTAAATGTTTCCATTAAATTTCTAAGGATTGCTTGAGCTTGAGGAGTCATATAATCAAACTCATCTAAGATAATGATTTTATATTTTTTAAATCCCATAGAAGATGCAAAGTTCTTTACTTTATTTCTTACGGTCTCAACATTGTTTTCATCAGATGCATTAATCATCATAAAATCACATTCAATTGAACTAACAATTAACTTTGCCAATGTTGTTTTACCAGTGCCGGCTTTTCCAAAAAATAAAAGATGAGGAATGTCTTCGTTTTGAATATACCCACTTACTTTATTTTTTAAGTGTTCATTTCCAACATAATCATCTAGTTTAGATGGACGATATTTTTCCACCCATAATGAGTGATTTATTTGTTCTTCTTTAAATTCAAACATATTTTTATTTTTTATTTTCCAGTTGAACCGAATCCGCCTTCGCCTCTTTCGGTATTATTTAATTCATTTACTTCATCCCATTCTATAATTGGATGTGGTATGATAATAAGTTGTGCCCCTCTGTCTCCAATTTTATATACTGCTCCACCCGTTTTCTTAAATGTGGCTTGAATTTCACCTCTATAACCAGCATCAATTACACCAACCGAATTGCTAAGAATTAAATCGGTTTTGCGGATAGATGAACGAGGAAAAACAAGTCCCATAAATCCGTCAGGTATTTCCATTGAAATACCAAATCCATAACTAATATCCCACTCAGTTTCTCCCTTAATATCTGTAATAACTAAATCCATTCCAGCATCACTTTCTTTTGCGTAAAATGGAATCGTTGCGTTTTCGTGTAATCTTTTTATATTAACTTTCATTTTTCACACTTTTAAGGTTATGTTCTCTTAATTTTTTTCCTTCATCTGAAAGTTCTCTGGCGAATAATTTAAAACGTTTACCATTTTGCTTACTAGTAAAAGATATATAAGCATCTTTAGTATTACTAATAGTAAATGTTACAGTTGGTTCTTCATTCGTCATATCTTCTCCTGTCCATGCAAATATTTGTGGTTCATCTCCATCAAATTGGAATACCCATTCGCATTGTTCTAATTTTTCAGCTGATGTCATTTTTAATTCACCAATTGGTTCTAATTTTTCTTTTTGTGTTTTTTTAGCCTTTGCCATAATTTTATTTTGTTTTACAAATATACGAAAAAAAGTTTAGAATTCAAAAAACTTTTTTGCGTTTTGAGAATCAGCGGATGCCATTTCCCATTTTAGAGCGTTATAGAAATCAGTTAATTTGTTTTCCAACTCCGCTTTATAAATCCCATCCCTATCAACATATTGATTGATAAAATCTAAAATTTCGATTGGGTCATTATAATCTCTAAATGCCACAGTTTCTATCCCTAATGGATTACTTTTGAGATATACCCATTTAACTTTTTCACCATCTTTAATTGGTTCGTATTTAAACGGACATTCAAAGAATTTCAGTAATCGGTTATATGTAATACCGGCCTTAACGTGTGCAGGTGTTCCTTTTTGAAAAGTAGCAATAGCTAACCCACTATCTTTTCTCCACTTACCTTTATCATATTTACTTAATTCTTTAATAGCTCCACCTTTTGCTATTTTATTAATACGAAGATTAGGTAAACTCTTTTTAAATTCTAAAAGTGATTCATTTATTTCTTCGTTTGTTTTACCCATTAAGATATCTTTTAACATCTTAGCCATAAAGTCCTGAAATGCTTTGGGAAATGATGAACGTACTACGTCCAATCCTTTTACATCCAACTTATCACAAGGAATACCATTCTTTAAAATCATCCATTGAGCGTATCTTTTCTTTGCTACCCAAAATCCCGCTTTACTGATGTATTCTTTCTTAATCTCAAACCGATGTTTTTCTTTTGGAATACAAAAAAATCTTTCAGCTAACAAATTGTAGAATGAATTTAAAAACGATTGAGTTTCATCTGCAATGGTATTAACTTCTGTCGCCATTCTATTTTGGTCAAAGGTTTTATACTCAGGAAATCTATGTTTTACTAGCGGCTCTGCCATCATATAGATTGAATCCGTATCAATGTAAACATTGTAATCATCTTTTGTACCTAACTCTTTTTGATATTTTAGATTAGCCATTTCCGCAGTTTTTTTAATTACGGTTTGACCGGTAATAGTTACGGCTTCGGCGTTATCAATATCATAGAAACGAAATGCTACAAGTCCTAATACACCATACATTGAATTCAAAAGAATCTTTTGTACTAATTGTCTTTTTGCATAAAAATCATACAATTCAGTATTACCTTCTTCTCCATATTTTTTTTCTAACTTTCTGAACTCAACTCTTTTATTAAACCAATTATCTAAGATATCTGCAATTAATCCAGGCTTCTTTTGAGTATATAACACCCCATTCGCAGCTACACCTAATTGATTATCTTTGATAACTTCTTCTAATTCTTTTCTATTATATGTAAACTCTTTTGTTTTTCCAACAACGGTGTATTGCCTTTCTTCACCCCTAACCCAAGATTCAGGATCCCAATTTGAAATCTTACCAACCTTAGTTTCCGGTGAAATATTTAAGGTCATAATGATTGATGGATATAGGGATGTTAAATCCAAATCATAAATCCAATCATACTTACCAACAATCGGTTCTTTCACATACGCCCCAATAAACTTATCTTCACCCGCTTCCGATTGTTCGGCGAGTTTATCTTTGTGATTTTTTGGTTTATTTGGTGCTACTAATTTTTTGTTTTAAGATACGCCAAACATGCACCTTCTAAGTATTTTGATGAAAAAATATAATCTTCATATGGAGTAAAACCGGAGTGACAGATGGCTCTACTTAATTCAATAAATTGAAGTTTTGTATCCATCGTTACAATCAGTTCTACGTCAGTAATGTTGTACTCAATAAATTTTTCTAAATCATTTTCAAATAGGTCATCCAAACTTCCTTCATATTCCAGCTTACCTCTACCCAATTCTTTTGTCGCTATGTGATTAAGTGTATAAGAACTCTCTAACCCAAAATTATATCTTTTATATAATCCGATATAGTCCATAACACTAACACCTGCAATACTATAACGATTACGATATGGTGACCAATATGTTTTACCTATTGAGGAAAGACGATTGGCTTGTTTTTCGCCTGCTATGTTTCTAATACGATTATAAAGATATGGAACGTCAAAGAAATCAATATTCCATCCTGTCCAAATTGTTGCATTTATACTTTCAATATAGGTAATATATGCATTTAATAATTCTCTTTCACTTTTGTAAATATGAATATGTACATCTCTACCATCTTTTTGGAATGATTTGCCGTTTACTTTACCATTTTTATCAACAACAAATACGTGATATTCTTTTGTAGCATCATCATGTGCAGCTATTGATGTAATTTCATTTTCTGCTTTTTCAATATTTGGTAAACCTGAATTCATTTCTACCTCAATATCAAATGTCAAAACGATGTGTCCTTTAGATGGTGTATCAGCATTATATAAATCAACCAATACCCTAGTTGTTTCGGGTACATCCGATTCGAATAATTCTTCACCACTATCTTTTTCCCATTTATCTACTTTAGTTAAACGGTCCCCATACATAGATTCATATTCTCCGTTTGGGTCTTTGATATATGCGTATTTTTTATAAGGAAACGTGCGATACCCCATCGTATCATCCCACAAGTGAATTAAGTTCCGGTTTCTTTCAAAGAAAATGTTTTGATACATCTATTATGTTATGGTTTATAAAATATAAAAATTGGTTCGTATTTGTAAAATTGTCCTTCTATTTGCATAGAATTCTTCGCTTTGGATAAATCCATTCCCGTCATAGGACTCATTGTCATTCTCAACTTACCTTTGTACTCACATCCTAATTGTGTAAGGATATCAATACTATCTTGTTCTAATGGATAAAATTTATCAGGTCCAACTTTAATATCTGCGATATTCCAACAAATGTATCTATCGTTTCGTAGGTATTCAAAAATTGTTGTAAGTGTTGGTTTTAAGAAACCATCTCTCCAACTTTCATAGTTACCAAATTTCTTAAATGATTGTGAATCATCATCTGAATATCTTTCTCTATCGAAGTACGGAGGTGAAGTAAATGCGAAATCTAATTTACCTTTATACTTTTGAAATCTCGGGTCATCCGCAATAACTTCCGAACCTGTTGTAAAGAGTTCGTATGTATTCGCGTGTCCCCAAAATGGATTAGCCGCGCCAGGAACTTTGTTGTTAAAAAACTCCGCAAGATATTCATAACGGGTTTTACCAATTTCTGGTATTTGGTTTTCAGTATTAGGGTCATTACCAATGTAATGTATATTTCTATCATCTACACTCAATGCTCCTAATATTCTTCCACCCCAACCAGCCGAAGGGTCATAAATGTTAATTACATCCTGCTCTTTAATATGTTGAGTAAACCTTTGATACAAATACTTTGCAGTAAGTGGTGGAAAGTTTACAACTGCCTGTGTACCCATACCGATACGAAATGCTGCAGTTGCTTCAGGAAATATTCTTTGTCCTAATGGATATATTTTAATCTGAATAGGTTGTTTAGGAACGTCAATAAGATTATCAATGTTATCACCCCAATCCGCAGTTTTAAGTGAGGATATATTTTCATACTTCAATATACCAGCATTATAAAGGTCTCTAACCTCTTTTGCAGTAATTGGTGGGGATGGAACTTTACTATCCGCTTGTGATAAGCAAAATCCATATCCATATTTGCCATTACCACCTACCCACGTCTCAATCCACTCTTTACCACTTTGAATATGTGAGTTATGAAATTCTGGATTATCTAAGTGCAATGTTTTAGAAAAACGATACATACCATCTTGTCTAGTCAGTCTTCTCATTTGTTTGATGAATTCTGGCAAATAGGTATCATCTGAAAATACATCGTAAATTGATGGTTTTGGTTTATCATATGCCGAACCACCTATTCCTGTTTTATACATTGCAGGAAAGAATTGGTTGACGGGTGTGGCAAATTTATTAAAGTTAAAGATAACTTCATTGCCGTCATCATCTTTTTCTTCAAACTTATTTACTTTATAGGTTTGTAGTTTAGAGAACTGCTCAATCATTTCTGATTCATCAACACCAATTCTAGGTGGTGCTCCAGTCTCATTCCACTTTCTTACTGCGAGTTCTCTAAAAAATGCCACCCACTTTCCAAAATCGGTGAATGGCATTTTTAGAACTTCTTCGTATAATAAGTTTACTTCCGGTTCGTATAACCAGTCATTCTTTTCATAGAAATATTTTTTCTCGTAGTTAAAACTCATTATGCAGTTAATTGTTGTTCTACTAAGAAATATTTTGCATTGAAATCATCAATTTTGAATTCAACGTGCGAAATACCTTGTGTAGATACTTTTAATACAACAGATGTTGCCTCTTTATTAGCGGTTAAAATTTCTTTCAAATATTTTGCAGAGAAGGAAATTGGTTTAATTTCAACATCATATGCTTTATCAACTACAAATACAACTCTGTTTGAATTGATGTTTGAGTATCCTAATACAATTTTCAATTCTTTCTTTTCGGTAAGAATAGTAAATGTATCAACTTCACTTAATGCGTTTTTAGCTTTGATAAACTTATCAATAAATGCACCATCGAAATTAATATCAACATCAAACTCAGGAAGTTTTTTCAAATCTGGTACATTTGGAATAACTGCCAAATCCGCCAATTGAAATTGAACTTTTGTATTTTCACTCTTAATGAAAATATTCACCGCTTTACCTTCAATTTCTTGTGTTTCCAACTCAATATCTTCACCAACTACTGAAAGTAGTTTTGATAATGTTGACGTTGTGTACACACCCAAATCAGGTGAAGTAAATGCGAAGTTGTCTAATTGAATCTCTCCTAATACAGTTTTGTCATCAGAAATAAAACGAGTAACTAATTTGTTATCTCCTGCTTTCCAAGCTACTGATTCTACTAATCCACCCAAACTATACTTTTGGATAAATCTTGTTAATTTTGCTTTGTTCATTTTTGTTTATGTTTAAATTTTAAATTGTGAATACAAATATACGATAATTTATTCAAATTACCAAATCTATTTTTCCCAAATCCATATTGGTTCTCCAAATGCGTGGTTTTTGGTTTCCTCCGCCTTTTCTTTCAATTCATCCGAATAATATTCAGATACAGCCATCCCAGCACCTCCACTATTAGGTCTTTTTGTCATTTCCATACCAATACATCCTTTGTAAATTAACCCCTTAGATTGAAGGAAATCGTTCATAGAATTAACTATATCTACATATCCCTTATCCGGCGCTGAAAATACATCTGCAATATTGATTGCAAGGATACCGCCTTTTTTTAAGGTTGGTATAATTTTCTCTAAAGTTGTATGAAAGAACCCTTTGTTCCAATCATCAAACTTTTTATACCTAATCCAACTTTGAGTATCGTCAAACGAATATCTTTCGGTATTAAAATACGGTGGTGAAGTAAAGATTGTATCAAAGAAGTTTTCATACTCTGAATAATCTACATCTTCCGCTGCCGCTTCTAACATTATTGCATCTTTATCTTCTTCAAAGAATGTTTTATGTTTTTTATAAAACTCAATTTGGTTTTGATAATTAGAGTGATTGCTACTATTCGGGTCAATACCTAAATAAAATTTTGTTGTTTCTCCGGCAAAGAATCCAGCTAAACGGTCACCCCATCCTGCTGAAAAATCCATTACATTTTGGCTTTGGAACTTATCGTAGAATGCTTTTGCTATGACCGGCTTAAATTGTGATGCTACATACTTTCTCAATGTTGTTGCCATCTTTAAAGTTTCCATAGTAACATCCAACAACATTTTATCCAAAGTAAAATAAGCTCTTACAATCGTTTTAATACCATCAACTGTCTGCCATGTCTTCCAACCCGATGGGGTTCTAACCCAATCAACCTTCCAACGATTTTCAATGTGGAAAGGATTTGATGCATTGTTACCAACGTTTGTTCTTCTGAAATAATATTCAGAACCATCGTATGTTAATGGATACGTTGATACTCTTTCATTACGAGGAAACCATTTACCCTCAACTAATATATCGGGCCACCAAGTACCTTTTAATTTTTTATATGCATCCAAAGTTTGTTCTTCGGTAATATTTGGAATTGGTGGTGGGTATGTGTGAAGGACTTCTGAAAGTTCATCTACAATTTCTTCTTTAGTATAAGTTTGAAGAATAGTTTGCCATTCGTCTTTTTCAATACGAATATACGGCTCCATTCCATAAAACTTTTTAAAGTATTCTTTTATTATAATTTTTTCCATATCCACACAGGTTCACAGAAAGTTTTGTCTGCCGCTTCTCTTGCTTTTTCTAAAGCTTCTTCGGTATATCTACCTTCATCTCCCTCAATAATAGAATTTGCACCAGCACTACCTGGTCTCTTTGCCATTTCCATTCCTAGACATCCTTCATATTCCGCACCCAATGTTTGAATAAAATCATTCATTGGATTACATATCTCTTTATAACCTTTACCATCACCTTTAGATGCTGCATATACATCTGCAATATTAATTGCAAGAATACCACCTTTTTTTAAAGTAGGCCAAACGTTTGCAATTGTTTTATGAAGAAACAATTTATTCCACGCATCAATATTTTTATATCTAACCCAACTTTGAGTATCATCGTAAGAGTATCTCTCTACGTTGAAATAAGGAGGTGAACTGAATATAATATCAAAGTGATTTTCATATTGAGTTAAATCTGCATCTTCTGCTGGTGAAATTATAAAATCTGCTTTCTTTTCAGTTTCAAAAAATGAATTGTGTTTTGTATAAAATTCAGCTTGAGTATGATATATTGGATGGTTTTCTACCCTAGGGTCTATACCTACATAATGTTCTCCATTCTCAGATGCAAAGAATCCAGCTAAACGGTCACCCCATCCTGCTGATATATCTAATACATTTTTACATTCATAGAAATCATACAATACTTTTGCAGCATTTGGTTTAAATTGAGAACAAATATATTTTCTCAAACTCAAACAAACTCTTAAAGAATTTCGATTTACTTCCTCAAATTTAAGAGTATATAATCCACCCATTAAGGTTGTCATAAATTCTTTACTAGCCCAAGTTCTTTTTGGTCCAGGTGAAACAGTACCATCAACACTCCAACGATTTGATTGTTGGAAATGGTTTGATGCATCGTTACCGGTATTTAACCTACGAATGTATTGTGGTTTACCCTGAAAATCTAATGAATATCTAAATTCCGATGCTTTTCGTGGAAACCATTCACCTTCAGTAAATAAGTTATTCCAACGAATGCCTTTTAATGCCAAATATTCTTTTCTAGCTTCATCTTCACTTATTTCCGCATAAGGAAGTTCGTAAGTCATAGCCACATCTGCCAATGATTCTTTTACATCATTAATTTCAAATGTTGTTTTTATATGCGTCCATTCTTTCGCATTAATGTGAAGATATGGTTTCATATCTTTAAACTTATCAAAATAATTTATATACATACGTTGTTGATATTTTTATTAGCATCTAATTTTAATTTGTAAACTCCTCCAGGTATTTTACCATCTATTTTACTTGTCCAAAATAAATCACCTTCTCTAACAAACCCAAATCGTTCATAAAAACGAATTGCATTTTGATTTTCATCTCTAACAGTTAACCATATATTTTCAGTATGTCTAGATTTACAATGTTCTCGAAATAAAGATAATGTCATTACTGCTGCAGTTTTATTAGATTGATTACTTGCTATTTGGTGTATAATGAAATCGCCTTTCTTTTTATAAATGGGAGCTGGTTTGTGTGGAATGCTTAGTACCTTTTTTACAGCATTTTTAGAAATTTTTCCATTTGATTTGTATCTACTAAATGTAATAAATACTCCATCCTGAAGTACTAAGTTTCCTTTTAAAATATATTTTTCTAATTTAAACCCTTGTTCATATAAGTGTGGGAATATTTCAGGATATAAGTCAATGATAGCCGAAGTTTGATTGATAGATTCTATCATTTCGGTTGTGCCCTTATCGGCTTTTACAAAGTTAAGCATATTCAAAGAATTTATTTTGATTTATTTGGTCTTTATACAAATATAAGGATTTTAATTGAGATTTCAAAGTCTCTTTTTTCGCTTGCATCATATCACCGGTTCTACATCCTTTTGCAAAGTAAACTTTAGGTCTATATAATAGTTCATCGGAAATTTCTCCTTTAAATGCAGCTCTTAATAATGGTTTCATATGTCCACCTTCTTTCTGATATAATGGTGGTATATTTAATGTGTATTCTACAAATGGTCTCCAACTATAAGGTGTACGAACTTCAACAGTACCGCCCCACATAATGGATTGATTGGTAGTTAAGAAGTTTGTTTTATGAACATCCTCTACTAATTTTCTTCTTGCTTTATCATAATCTTCCGGTCTCCAATGAAATGCTTGAATATGACCATAACTTCCCCAAATCTCATCCGATAGGTCTCCACTAAATACAACTTTGAATCCTAACTCATTTATTTTTTTAGATAAAGCTATTTGAGCAATTGCACTACCAACATTTTGCCATCTCGCTTGCTCAATTACATAGAGTGTTTCATCAACAGCATCTTCAACATCTTTCTCAGTTAAAATAATTTCATGTAGTTTTACACCGAATTCTTTTGCAGCAATTCTGGCATATTTTATATCATCATTCTTAGTATCCCCATCTCCCATTGAAACCACAAATGCTTCGATATTAGGGTTTATCTTTGAAAGTATGTAAGTTGTTATTACCGAATCAATACCCCCACTTAAAATGGTGCAGATTGGAACGTCAGATACCATCTTTACTTTAACCGCTTCTTCCAACATTTTTCTAATATTACTAACGATAGTTTCTCTATCATCATTTATTATTTCGTTTGGAAGTTTATAATAAGTTATAGTTTTATGTTCTAATGTTTTGTAATTATATTCTAAGTAAGTACCAGGATAAATTGCTTTTACTTGCTTTTCATAAAGTTCTGAAATAGGTAATCCTTTCTTTTCTGAACAAAATGCTAATTTACCATCGTTATCAATTGCATACCACAAAGGTAGTTCACCAACGTAATCCTTAACAATAAGTAATTTGTTTATTTTAGTATCAACTATTGCAAATGAAAACATCCCATCTAACTCTTTAAAAACATCTACACCAAATTGTTCATATCCATTGAGGATAATTTCAGTATCAGATTTTGTCCGAAAGGGTATTGTAATTTTTTCTTTTAATTCCTTTGTATAGGTACTATCCCACAACTCACCGTTATAAATTAAGCAAATGGTTTTGTCACCATTCCACATTGGTTGGTTTGCAGTATCAGAAAGGTCCTGAATAGATAGACGATTATGCCCCACATAAAGATTATTAATCTTTTCAACTGCGGAAGCATTTCTACCTCTATGAATTATTTTTTGTAAATGGGTATGAGTTTGCTTCTTAGAAGTAAACCAATTGCCGCCTATTATTCCACACATATAACAAATTTACGAAACTTTTTGGATATTACCAAATTTATTTTAACCCCTCATTAATAGCATTTACATACGCCATCTTAGATGATAACCCTTGAAATCTTTCAACAAGTACACCATCTCTTTCAATTATTACTACTGGAATTGATGTCACATTATATTGTTGCGATTCTTCGGGTGAATTATCAACATCATATTCTATGAATGTTACTTTATCTGCGAAATCATTTTTCAATCCTTCTAATACCGGTCCTAATGCTCTACAAGGACCACACCATTTTGCTCCAAATTTTTTAACTACTACGCTCATTTTTTTTTGTTTTATATTGTTCTTCTAATTCTATGTTTTCTTTTATATGGATTGGGTGATAAGGACAATGGCGGCAGCCACTCCCACAGCAATAACCTCTATCAATGTGATACTTAGGAGTGAAAACCACTTTACCATTTTCCAAATAATATAATTCTTCATCATTTTTCATTATTTTATTTCACACGCACCACCAGCACATGCCAATTCACCACTCAAATCAGTCATATCTTCTATTTCAACTATCTTACTTAAATCAACATCGTTTAATGTTTTCATAAGTTCATCATATTTTTCTTTAGTACAATCTTCAAAAGGAGCCTGAATATAACTACCACCATCATAAGGTAATACTGATAATCCATTATAGAATTCTTTATTCTCCCACATCCACTCTCCAACTGCTTTCCACTCATGCTCTCTAATTGAAATAGTTGCTGATACGTTGTGTGAATTGTTTCCGCTTCTATGACCAGGCTTAACCCACTCCCCATGTACTTTCTTAACTCTCTCTAATAATTGAATTGGTGATTCAGTTCTAAAGATAGCAGTATCAGGTGCTTTTTGTGGAATACCAATTACTGCCGTATCATGTGGTCTGAAATACTCATCCTCTACTAATTCAGGATGATTACTTGCTAAGTGTGTGTACATTGATTCGTTCTTGCCAACTCTTACTCTACGAATATAATAATCATTATGCCAAGCGTGAATACCAGATGAAGTTCCTAATGCCAAAGAAGTAGTTCCAGCAGGCTTAACCGTTGTACATCTTGCCGATGCGTTAATACCTAATATTTCTGCTACTCTTTTGTTTTCTATTTTCACAACTTTTGCTGCTTCTTTCATATCCAATTTCAAAACTGCACCACTTCCGATTCCTGTCATTGATATTCCTATTAAGGCATCCTTTTCAGTTGTTCTTTGCCATATAGGTCTTAAGTAATGAAAATCAGTATATCCAGCCTGTAATGTTCCTA
>Ga0209443_1001215_pt1 | contig 16576 bp, 17 predicted proteins | sample LauGreBMM110DCMD_2_FD_187571 | JGI IMG/M metagenome (GOLD analysis project Ga0209443, IMG submission 187571) | Freshwater lake microbial communities from Lake Michigan, USA - Su13.BD.MM110.DCMD (SPAdes) (version 2) | ecosystem: Environmental > Aquatic > Freshwater > Lake | place: Lake Michigan... | reverse complement strand
ACACATGTCGCAATTTTCAAAAAAATGTTGCCCATCAACAAATAATAATAATACGACAAATTATTCCAATTATTCGGATTACATAAATAGTCAAAGAAATTGCAATAAACCAGTTGTAGAATGTGCAAGAGGACCCCAAGGCATTCAAGGACCAACTGGCGTATCTGGACCAGCTACAAATACTGGTGCAACAGGGCCAATGGGGCCAACTGGTTATACAGGACCCCAAGGTGTAGCGGGAACTGCAACTAATACTGGTGCAACTGGGCCAATTGGATCAATTGGTTTAACTGGACCAACCGGACCAATTGGTCAAACAGGCCCCCAAAGCACAGAAACAGGTCCTACTGGACATACAGGTCCAACCGGAAGAACCGGACCAACTGGACCTCAAAGCACAGTAACAGGACCCACGGGCAATACAGGACCAACAGGACCTCAAAGCACTGTAACCGGCCCAACCGGCCCTCAAAGCACAGTAACCGGTCCAACTGGCCCACAAAGCACAGTAACGGGACACACAGGCCCTCAAAGCACGGTAACAGGACCAACGGGCAATACAGGTCCAACTGGACCTCAAAGCACCGTAACAGGACCCACGGGTCCTCAAAGCACAGTAACTGGACCAACAGGCAATACAGGACCCACGGGCCCTCAAAGCACAGTAACTGGGCCCACAGGTTACACAGGTTACACAGGACCTTCAGTAACAGGTCCAACCGGACCTCAAAGCACAGTTACAGGTCCAACAGGACCTCAAAGCACAGTTACAGGGCCCACAGGTTACACAGGACCTTCAGTAACAGGTCCAACAGGCAATACAGGACCCACGGGCCCTCAAAGCACAGTAACAGGACCCACGGGTCCTCAAAGCACAGTAACTGGACCAACAGGCAATACAGGACCCACGGGCCCTCAAAGCACAGTAACTGGGCCCACAGGTTACACAGGTTACACAGGACCTTCAGTAACAGGTCCAACCGGACCTCAAAGCACAGTTACAGGGCCCACAGGTTACACAGGACCTTCAGTAACAGGACCAACGGGACCTTGTTGCACAGGACCAACGGGACCTCAAAGCACAGTAACTGGACCAACTGGCCCGGGTAGCAACCAAAATTTTGCGCAAACTCTAACAGTTGGTAATAATGCTAGCGTGCAAGATATTACTGGTATAAGAGCAATTGGAACTTCTACATCTAATTTTGGCGCGACTGGACAGTATCTAATTAGCAGCGGTCCATCAAATCCTTTCAATTGGTATAATGGCTCTGTATATGTTGATGGAACTGTAGCGACTGTAACTCTAGCTTCATCTTTCGTCCCAATTGATATAATTGGAATTCCAACTACTGGAACTAATAGTGTTACATATACAGGTATTCCCTCAACCTCTGGTACGTATAAAATATCATTCAATGTAGCTTGGGAGAATATAAATACCACTCCAGTTACAAATGATATATTATACTGTGGAAGTTCAATTACAATAAATTCGTCTACATATGGTGGTACTACTTTTACAGGATTTTCACCAGGATATATATCACCGACGGTGGCATGGAATACTGCTAGCTCCCCAACTAGATACGGCAACAATATCGTATTTAGTGATATAATTGATATAGGCAGTGCTGTTATTATTGGACAAACTGTACAATTCCGGTTAAGTGTGTTTGATGAGATAGGGTCATCTGTTCAAATATCAGTGAAATTTTTTGTTCAATTAGAACCGCTTTATCCTTAATGTAACACAAGTATTTGAATTAAAATAATAGTGAATAAACTTGCGGTTGCGAACATGGTGCATTTAATTTTTTTGGTTGTCTCAAAAAAGTTAATTATAATTTTACTCTGTTATAAATTCTATATTCATAAAATTATCAAAAAATAATTATATGAATTATACATGTTTCATTAAAGAATATGTTCCCTCAAAAGTTTATTTGCTTGGCTTTCCCAGGTTAGCTTAGATGCCCATTCGTAATTCTTTTGGATTACTTTTTCTCTCTTGGGCTTGTCTTCCATAATAGAAAATAGTTGATTAAGAGCCTTGTCTTGCCATTTGGAAGTGCTCGCATCACCTTCTATACAAACACCTCTATCACCAACTGTATTTTGTAGGGCAGCGAGTCCATTTGTTATTGCCAAGGTTTTTGACAGCGCGGCTTCAACCGCAGTTAAGCAAAAAGTTTCCATAAAAGTGCATGGATAAAGCCAATATTCAGATGTAGCCCATGACTCTGAAAGAACCGACTTACTTACCCAACCATAACAAGTTATATTCATTTTCATCTCCTTATCTGTAAGTTCCGAGAGAAGATCTCTAATCCGTTGCATCATTACAGGTTCTACCGAATTTACCCATTTGCCATTAACGTCAGAATATATGTGCAGATTCGCAGTTGGATAACTTTCAACAATTTTTGGCCACATTTGAAGTAACTGTAATAGACCGCGGTTTGGAAAGGAAGAATAGATAAACTTATTTTCCACTTTGGGAAAGTGGAGCAAAGACTCTTCATTATTTTTTGTAATACTTTTCTCAAAAGTATTTTTTGCAATACTTTTCTCAAAAGTATTTTTTGCGCTACTTTTTGTAGTAGTGACACCGTAATAAAAATGCGTAGTTCTATCTTTAAACTGAGGAAATATTTTAAGAAAATAATCAACATGCCACTCGCTCAAACAATATATTTTTTTCAATTTATCATGGATTGGTATTATTAAACCAGATGGAGTCAAATCGTGCAATACTAGATGCAAATTTGTAACCTTTCCATAAATTGCAACAGGAATATATTCAGAAAACCGGCTTACAATACAAGTATGGATTGGAATATTTGCCGCAAAAGGAGGATATTGTGACAATGGAATATATTCCACCCCTTCAAAAGTAGAATGTTTTAAACAGTTGCAAAAAACGACGACCTGAAAATGCCCATGTTTTTGTATATAACGAGCCATTTCAATAATATAAGTTTCCGAACCACCAATTCCTTTTACAAGAATATCAGAACCAGTCCAAGGTTCAAAACCACCATCTGCTACAAAACACAATAAAGGTTTTTCTGAACGATTCACAATTTCCAAAGGAGCTTTCATTTGATTCAGCTTTAAAAATATATTGTGCCATGAGACGATTACTGCATACATATCTGCATCTGGTTTGTTTTTCTCTAAAAATAATCGCGCGCATTTCTCTCCCAATTGGAAATCTAGAAACTCATAGCATAATTGTGTTAAAAACTTGGGTAGAAAATGAAAGCTTAATGTGGGTTTTAAAGAATATTGACAATGGATCGGATATCCGATTTCAAATGCACGTTTAAAGTATTCAAATGCATTTCGTCTATCACCATCCAAATAAAAATGAATACCCAAAAAATATAACGAGTCTGGCCGACTATTATCAAGTTGATATGCTTTTAGATAAAGAGCCTCGCATTCCGGCCATGGCTTTTGCAATTTAAAATTTGCAATACGTGCAGCTTCAAATACCGCGTCAATTTTCTCTTGTATGAATCCTTGAACAGGATGATTTGCGCGTTTTAAGAAATAAAAATATGCCTTGTCATATTCTTCCAGTAAATTATAAGTTTGCGCAAGATAATAAAATGAACGCGGATTATCAGGATCGTCTTTCACCTCCTCATAAAGTAGTTTCAAATCTAATTCTTTTCTATTCATAGTTCTTTCTTCCATATAATCAAATCTACCATCCATAATATTCGCCATTAAAAAGGGAACAACAACATTCATATTATCGTTATCTTGAATTACTTCGTGTATTTTGAACTTGTATTTTAATTTTCTATCCGTTTTTAAAATGCGATTTGAACCATATTCAACGTCATCACTTTTAATATATAACGTAAAAGAATCTGCAACTTGATCACCTCTAACATCATTTAAAAAGCATCGCAAATCACCATTAATAATGTATGTGTCATCCAACATCAATGTAAATTTGCACGTAGTTCCAGCCAGGTCCAATAAACGATTGCGACTATCACGAAAATTAATAAATGGTTCTTGGTATAAATCTCCCTTTTTCTTTCCAACAAGAACGCGATTAATAATATCAAGTGTTTCATCCGTGCTGCCAGTATCTAAAATTGTCCAGCGGTCAATTAAATGCATATTTGCATTCAACATGTCTTCAAATTGTTTGCCACCATTTTTTACCATAATGCACAAATGAATCAAATTATCATAATAAAGTTTTTCATTTTTGATATAGTAAAAAAAATCCCTCTTAAACCTATCGTGTAAATGTTGGGGAATGTGCAATGCCAAATTCGTGTTTGTAAGTTCATAAATGTGTTGGTATAATCCTGTATTTAAAAGTTTTTGATTTAAATTAGTCAAAATAATCGGATTATATTTTTGAACAATTGTTTCATCAATGTCGTCATAATTTTCAGAAAACACGATAATGGGCTCATTTTCACATATGTTTTGAGTCAAATCAAAATCCCATTTAACATTTTGCACGCCAAAATTGGCGACATTTGTGCGGACATTTTCGGCGTGTTTTTCCGCAATATTAAGCAAATAAACCGCATCATAATGCTTTGCCGAATTAATGGCAATAAACCCGCCGTGAGACTGACTGAAAAAAAGGCACCGGCGAGCTAGTGGCGACAGATCTTTTAATAATGCAATAATTCGCTCATATAATCCCAAATTTTCTCTTATGCGTAAATTATTGTATTCATTGTGAATAATTGTGTTAAATTCATTAGAATTTACGTGAAATGTTTTTTTGTTTAGTTCAACGCTAATATTCATTATTCTACTTTAAAAATAAATATGTTTTTATGTTTATTTTTAAACTATTTGTATTTTATCAACCTTTACTAAAGGTTGAGCCAAATATACTTTCTTAAAGGTTGAATTAGTATTCTGGCGTATGTTTCTTAAATAAGCACCCCTGCGATGTCATCCCTTTAACTTCACCTGTTACAATAGTAGGATTCTGGTTTGCGCAAGTAGACATCCAAATTTTTATTATACAGAAATTTTTTTTTGGTGAAATGGTAATTCCGGTTACATTGGAAACAAATGATGATTGTGAGCTAATTGATTCACCAACAAGAACATAACTAAGCTCCTTCCAAACTTCATAAACTGACTTGTTTGAAATCTTATAAGAGAAACAACCTCCCGCTCGGTTTTTGGGGTCCTCCCAAATTGGCTTAATACCATCTCTCATAAGGAACATCATACAGTTCTTAACCAAAACATCAGGCAATGTTTCAGTAAGGGCAATTGCATCTTCTACTGTTCCCATGGTATAAATCTTTTTGTAACTGCTAATGCTCCAATCTGTATCATGTGGCAAATGGGCCCACATTGTCCACTTATTTGCCAGTGCATGATATTCGCTACTATTTGTATCTGTTTCCATTGTAGTTTGCGGAGTTACCATTTATATATTATCTATCAATTTTTTTTTATATTGTTTTAATATTTTATTATTGCTTAATTTATTATTCGGCATTTCGTGTGATTCTTTATTCAACGTAACTATTCAATTATTTTCCCCCGCTAATTATTTTCCCGCTAATTATTTTCCCGCTAATTATTTTCCCCCGCTCTACTTATAACATCCAATACAGTCATATTAGACGTGTCAATATAAATAAATGGTTTTACAGTGTAATCATCTTCGCACAATATAATTTCATCCTTTTCCGTGAATGTTTTAACATTTACATTGTGATCAATAATACCCAATTCATATATTCCAGTTATTTCATCGCAGCTTACCCTATGCTGGATTTTCAATAAATGTGCAATTAATAGAATATTTATCTTATTCCCAATAACATAATAATTTTCTACATCATTGGATAGTTTAATTGGATACTTTGTCCCCTTAATGGTTACATTTAACGACATAAATGAAAATTTACACAGTTTATAATCAAATTTCAAAGGGAATTTTGGTATTCCAAAAAATAAAACTCTATTTATTTTTGGCGCTTGTTCAGTAATACTGTTATAATCCGAAAACATGATGAAATCATATAATAATAGTTGATGCACTGAAACATATTTTCTATTTGTTGAAACCATCACCTCATTGAATTTAATAATATCAATCTCGCTTTTCTTGTTAATTCTATCAATAAATGATTTAATCGGTTTTAGATGCGGGCTATTATACAATTTTTTAACATGCAATTCACAATGGCTGTAAAATAAAATTGCATAGAATGACCCATTTAATAACGCAGTATGATATTCGTTTGGAAAAAAATATGTCATAAAAACATGAGCACTAAGACCGGTAATAAGAACATTAAATATGGACATTATTAATAGATAAATAGTATATAAATTTTTAAACTGTTTTAATTTATATACTTTGAATGATAAAAATTTCAAGCATTTGTAAAGCTCTCATATGCTGGAGACGTGGAATAATTTGGTATTAAATCTTTTTTTATAATGGGGGATGCTTGCGGTGGTTTTGTTGTTTGAACGCTTGATGCGCCAATTGTCGCATTTAAACCAAAAATATATAACAACATTGCTACAACAAAGGTCATTAATATAAATGGGATAAAAACAATTATCCATGAAATAACACCTAAACCACCGTCACACAACCCGTTCAATAACAATGTAACTAAAATTGATACAACAAATTTCATAAACGCGGTATTATAAAGACCTTTAAAAGTATCAATTAAAATTTGAGCAAGAGAAAAAACTACATAAATTAATGCTGGAGGACACAATTTGAACATTACTTATATTATACTAATAAAAAAAAGGCTCTCCATCCTTTAAATCTCCAACTTGCTTTCCTGGATCTCCATCTTTATCAACTTCATAAATTGGACCATTCTCCTCGTTTGTTGCAAAATAAGTAATATCTTCAATTTCAATTTCAAAAACCTCTTCCTCTTCATCAGCCTCTTCTTCCTCAACTTCATTTTCAGTATCCATTTCTTCTTCCTCTTCCTCTTCTTCTTCCTCTTCTTCTTCCTCTTCCTCTTCCTCTTCCTCTTCCTCTTCCTCTTCCTCTTCCTCTTCCTCAACCAACTTTACATTTTTTTTCATATCATTATTTAAGCATTTTTTATTAAACATCACATCATCTATTTTATTATATGCGATTTCTTCTTCAGTATATTCTTCCTCTTGTTCCTTCTTTTCTTCTAATTCCTCTTCTTCTTCTAATTCCTCTTCATCTTCTAATTCCTCCTCCTCATCTTCCTCCTCATCATCTTCCTCCTCATCATCCTCATCATCTTCTTCCTCATCATCCTCTTCAAGAGTTTGTTTTATGACTCGCAAACGCTCATTTTTAGAAGTTACTTCATTTTGCAACAATATTTGTTCAATTGTGCAATCATTGTCAGTGTTTGTTGATTCAGAAACCTCTTCAATATTTAATGAAATATTCTCTTTAGAAATCTGAATCTTGGCATTATTTTTTTGCAATGTTTCCAACTCCTTTTTATAATATTCCATTTCCGCCTTACACTTTTCAAGTTCTCTAGTTAAATGCAAATGAGTGTAATCATACATTAAATTATTAATTCCCTTTTTAACTACAATACTTACATCATTTAAAATTGGTTGAATATCTATTATTGTTGGTAGCTGCGACATTAGTTGATAGTTATATTAGTAAATTTCGTTTAATATGATTTAAAAAATAATTTATCAATATGTATAAACCATGGACAATATTACAATCATATGTGAATCTGAAGCATCGGAGAAGATCCAGATGATTATGCGACAAACTAATTATGATCACATCACTGCTAGAGAGAAATTGATACAACATAATGGCGACCCAATTAAAGTAATTAAATTATTTATGGGAATAAAAGACAAGCCAAAACCCCCGCCAAAATCTTTAAACCAAGAAATATACAGACAACTTAGACATAAATTAGACGATTCTATTCGCCCGTATAATACTGAACAAGAAACAAAATTAAAGTCTGAAATAAAAAATAACAACAAATAAAAAATTAGAAAAAAAGAATAAATAAATAAAATTATAGTTTTTATTTATTTATTTATGTGGAAGCCATACCAAACCGCTCATTCACAATATTATTTTTAGTTTGTTGCTTTTTCTGCAATCGCTTTTTCAATTGGTAATTATTTGATGGAATAATTTTATTATTAATGATGAAATCGTCATTGTCTTCATGAAATTCGGGTAATATTCTTGTCAATGGTTTATCTACAATTAAAAATAACCGTTCTGATTTCAACAAAGAACGATACTCCTGAATAGTTAAATTTCCATAATAGCGTTCCAGCATATAATGTGGGTTTGGTGCAGGTTTAATATTCTTTGAATATTGGTATATTTTTGAATAAATATGATTAATTAAATAATAACGCTCAAATTTTGTTGAACTATCAATATTTTCCTCCATCAAATGGGCTGTTGCACATTCAGGACTACAGAAACATCCATAAACGTGATACGAATCTTTAATAAAATGTTTTGGAATGTAAATAGGTGGATTATCAAAATCATATGAGCACCAAAAACACGCCGATTTTTTATCCGAAATATTATTTACATGCAAATTGTGCTCAAGTGTTTTAAGCTTTCTCCATATTTCTTTTGTTTCACAATTTTCATCATCGTGAATATCATTGTAGTTAATATTTTTAATACTGGTTGATCCAATATTTTCCATATTTGGCGTTATTATAGCGTTATCTTCGTCAGGTTTATTTACGATTTCATAAAAACATTCATTCTTTGGTCCAGAAAATGTAAAAGATTCAATATTAGCAGAAGTAAAATTTGAATTATAATCTCCTGTTAATTGCAGGTCTTTTACAGAACACTTTAAATGTAAAATAATATTTGGTTTAGTTTCTTTTTGTTCTACAACTGGTAAATTTTGTTGTATTATTTTTCCTCCCTTGGGTTTTCTACCGCGTTTTTTCCCACCTGGTTTAACAACAACATTTTCATCATCATTTGATGGTTGCAATAACTCAGATATATTATCGTCTTCTGTAGAATCATCTTTACATTCATTGCATATTTGTAATTCAATATTATTAACGGGAGTCCCAGAAAAAATGATAAGATTCTCAGAATCTTTTTCTATTTCCTTCTCCTTTTCTTTTTCTTTTTCTTTTTCCTTTTCTTTTTCCTTTTCTTGACTAGCAAGAATTTCCTTCTTTGATCTTCGTCCGCGTTTTGGTTTTATAGCCTCATCCGAAACTTTACTCATTTTATACTATAAGTAACCTATTGGTTTTAATTTAAATCGTTTTAATAAACATTTAAAAGACCTAACAATTCTTTTCATAGCAATTACGACAGACTGGGATATAATTATCCGAACCAACTAGGGTCTGTTGTTTTTCTTTTGTTAAACGAAGGGAGAATACGCCAAACGTGCCGTTTTTACAAAGAGAACACAACGATGTTAGTTTTGTTACCTTGTCGCACATTGGAATCAAATCTAATATTTGTCCAAAGCGTTTTCTCTCAAAGTCTCCATCCAACCCAGCAATATATATCTTTTTATTTTGTTTCAGCATATCAACGACGCAATCATGCAGATCATCAAAGAATTGCCCTTCATTGATCAAAACAACTTGCGCATCTCTCAGTTTAATGTGATTTGCCGAATTATCATTAAATGTATCTACGTCTTGATTGTCCCAGACACTTCTTATACTGGCAGTTTGAATGCAGGGAATCATAATTTTATCATGAGTGGAAAGCAATGAATCGTGGTATCTTGTATCTACACAATGATTTATTACAGCAACCGGAATATTGCAAAATGAACATTGTTTATATATTTCCAACAGCTTTGATGTTTTGCCTGAAAACATTGGACCCAATATAAATTCCAAATAACCTGTTGCGTTGGACATATCTCGTTGATTGTTCATTAATATATTTGGGATAATTTAAATTTCAATTTTTTGTTTATTTTTTAAATTATATATTAAAAACTAGAATACAAGTTAAATAAATGAGTAGCATTCCTTGGGTTGAATTTTATAGACCATCAAAATTTGACGATGTAGTATTAGATCCGCTAAACAAGGTAATAATGAAAAATATTATAGAGACATCATATTTCCCACATTTATTGCTTTATGGGCCGCCGGGAACCGGTAAAACGTCTAGTGTGATGATTTTAATCAATGAATATCATAAAAAGCACAATCAACGAACAAGCGAGCTAACAATTACACTAAATGCATCTAACGACAGAGGTGTGGATATTATTCGCAATCAAATAAGTCAATTTGTCAATTCAAAAACTCTTTTTGGTAAGGGTATGAAATTTGTTATATTAGATGAGGTGGATTACATGACCAAAAATGCTCAGCAAGCATTACATTATTTAATTCAAAGTTATTCTAGCACAGTAAGATTCTGTTTAATATGCAATTATATAAGTCGTATTGATGAAGGATTGCAAAACGAATTTTTAAGATTGCGGTTCAACCAGCTACCAAAAAATGACATTATTACCTTTTTACAGAATATTTCCGAAAAGGAGGCGTTAAATATGTCGGTTCAATCTTTAAATTTAATTCAAAACTTATACGGTTCTGATATGCGCAGTATGATTAACTTTATGCAATCAAATCAGAATATTATTGACAGCAATTTGAATATTATTGATGTAAATGTTTGGCAAACATTATTTAATAAGTTTGTTAATAAAGAAACGCTTGTTGAATTAGACGCATATATTCAAGAAATCAGCATTGGTTATAACATTGATAAAAAAAATATAATAAAAGATTTTTTAAATTATATTATTCGTAATAAACAACATGTTATAACACAAGACAGTTTGACCTTTATGGAAAATATAATGCACTATCAAGACTGTAAAAATTCGCACTATATTTTTTATTCTCTGGGGCGCTTATCATCTTTTGTTTCTAAAGATTCATAGAGGCTCATCCTTTTATGCAACTTTAACATAAACTCATTTGGGGGGGAAAATTTTGACGGGTCAAAACAATTTTGTTTCAAGCTATATGTTACGGCGTTACTAGCACCCCTCTTTGGTGAAGATAAGTTTTTTGGAATTTGGATGAGATTACTCCTTTCATGGATGACGTGCACTTTACAACCGAGCATTTATATTCTATATTGATAGAAAATAAATTGAAATAAATTAACTTAAAGAATATAAAGATATCCTATTATAACTATTATGGCTACAACCATGGCGATGACTATTGACGATGAATGGAAAAATTTTATATCGCCTGATTATGATGAAACCCAATCAGACGATATTGACAATGAAATAATATCTAATTTAGATTTGGATCTTTCAGTGGCTCCTAAAGCTACTGACATATATATTTCAACCAAATCAAAGATTGCTTATTTGAATAGGGCAATTAATTTAAAGGATGTTTTCTGGAGTGTTCCTGTTATTCCATATGCGAAACCCGCAAATGGTGTAATTAAAAAGCAGATGAAATTCAATTCTTTACTGCAAGAAGAGTTGGATATTATTAGAGAAAATCTAAAGAAGGAAACGTATTTTGAAGAGCAAATTATCACAAGCATTAACAACCCCAATGGTCGTATCAAGTTCAAGGATATTAGAAAGGTCAGTATTGGAATCTCTAAGAAGGATATTATGAGCTATCGTTGCAAGAAGAAGAGCGCATTTTACAATTGTTTTGTTATGATAATGCGTATAAAAATTAAGGAAACGTTTAAAGAATTTCATATTAAGGTGTTCAATACAGGAAAAATGGAGATACCTGGAATTCAAAACGATGAAATATTTGAGGAAGTTTTGAAGAATATTATTATTAATTTGCAGCCGTATGTGACAGAAAAACTTGAATACCTGCAAACCAGTGACACGGTTCTTATCAATTCCAATTTCAACTGTGGATTTTACATCAATCGCGAGGTGTTGTTTGATATTCTAAAATTCAAATACAACATCCAGTGCATTTATGACCCGTGCTCCTATCCGGGAATTCAATGCAAATTCTACTTTAATCCACAACTAGCTGTTCAAACTGGGAGTCAAATTTCACAAGAAGATAAAGATAATAAGAAGTATAATAAGATTGTTGAAGTGTCATTTATGATTTTCAGAACGGGAAGCATTTTAATTGTTGGGATGTGCGATGAAGATGTGTTGTATTCAATTTACGAATATTTGAAAACGATGCTGAACACGGAGTTTCACAAAATTAATCAAAAACTGATAACGGCTGAAAATAGAATTGTTAAAGATAAGAAAAAGAAAATTCGTCGCAAAACAATTCTGATCGCGATTCAACCTGTGTAATATTGCATAAATATTTGATTGTATATTTTGTATATTTTTCTTTTTTTATCTTTTTATCTTTTTATCTTTTTATCATTATTTTATTTGTTTGAAATTTTTTGGATATAAAGTGCAGCTGACCCTCCTACCAATGATTCAATTATAGTAATAAACCAATAATAAATATCACTTATTGTCCATTGATAGCCAATATCAAAATCGCCATATATCGCTTTACTTGCGAGAGACCCAATAATAACGGCCATTAATAGATGCGGTATATTGGATAATTTATTTGGCAACAGAGCACCAATGAAACCTCCTATAATTGTTGCTATCACCTGCGCATAATTATGTTTATTTTGAGACAACATATACATTATTAAAATACTTTATTTTCGTTTATTGCATTACGCAAATATCCATTTAATGAATTTTTCAGACGATTCATTTAATTTTGCGTCGCACGTAACATCAATAAATTTTTCCGTTATTTTTAATTCAGTAATTTTATTTAATGATTCGGGTTTTATTTTTGAATACTTTTGCATAAACATGTCTATGATTTCATAATATTTGCTTGTGCTAATTTTTTTATTCATTGACCTTATGAAATTTTCTATTATATTATATTCTTGAATTGTAAATTTATATTTTAATAACTTATTGCACGCGCTTTCAATATGTTTGATTAGATTAGCAATAAATACACTCTTCTCCAAAAAATTCATTTCTTGCAAAGTAAAATATATAATGTTTTTGAAAATGCATATATTCACATTAAGTATCTCCAATTTTTCCAGTGTCTCTTTTGATATTTCACGTTGATTTTTACGAACCTCGTTAGTTATTTCAAATATAGTTTTTTTATATACAAACATTGACGCATCTCGCGAACTTAGATTCAAAAAAGTGTGCTGATCATCAGAAATTTGACCTATAAACTCCACGTAAAAATAAAATGATTTTTGCCCATGATAATACGCCATATCTACATTTCTTGAGTAATGCAATAATATCGTAAATACGTGCGTTATTGTTTCTATTCCCCGCTCAATAATAAATTTATTATATTCCATATTTTTCCCGCTAATATTTTCTACAATAAAACTTAAATATTCTATTAATAATAAATTATATTTATGCACGATATCACCTATTGTATTATTCAACTCACCCCTATAATTATTTGCGTCTGTCAAAGAATAATGGTTATTGATTAATAACTGTGTATTCATTATATATTTATAATTATATTAAATTTAAATGCTTTTATTCTTATAAGTATTTAAAGACTTTTAAAATTTCTATAATATAATATGTCTGTGGAGCAACCAAAAACTGAAGCATCTAATTATAGATTACCTAGCGACATCACTTTAAAACATGCCGCAAAATTGGGCATTGTGGAAGATAAGCCAATAATGTTAGATTATTGGTCTGCATCTCTTGATAAGAAGGCGCTTATCGGTGTTAAGGAAACGGGTGAAAAGTTATTGGTGAAGAGTGAAGATGAATACACTTCACCTGTTGCCAAATTTTACAAGAGTGGAACCGAATTTATCATTATTACTGAAAACTCCATTTATTTGGTGTCGTCTGATATTCCTACTAGAAAGATTTCTTAAATCTGCTTTAACACGCTCTTTGGGATTAAAAAAATGAAATAAAATACTTAGGTTTTAAGTATTTTATTATAAGATGAAAGAATTAGAGTCAGAATTTTGGTATCATTCCATCAAAGGACCTTGTTAAATTCTTTAATTAATTCTTGTTTTGATATTGATTTTGGGCCAACTGTATTGTTAAAATCGTATTTTATTGTGGAAAGTTTTTTTATATTATCATCCACGCATGTATTATTTGTGAATTTTATAAAATAGTGAGCTTGAAGACCTTTGTCTTCTGTATTTTTATCTATTGAGCCCGCCTTACCACCAACGCGTATAAATGAAATGTCTGGCATTTCATCCTTTTTAACAAACTTAAAATGCAACGGTTCTAATTTTTCTATAATATCTCTGGCGTGCATCTTTTTTTCCCATATTTGAAATATGCACGGAACATTATATTCCACGCCATCAACTAAAAACGACTTATCGGGCAGATCAGTTTCAAAAATTAGATGAAAATTTAATGGAAATGTTTTTTTTAAACTATCCTTTTTAAAGCTTTTGGGCAATATAAATGATATACTATTGCAAAACTCACACGATTTCTTAATGAATTTAATTGCCAATGATGACTGACGACCAAATGGTGGGTTGCCTATAATGTGTATATTTTCAAATTTACTCTTAAAATCAGCATGGTTGAATAACAAATAATCTTGTTTCACGATTTCTTCATTTTCCGGTTCTAAATCATAAAATGCAAAATTGCTAGTTAATGATTTAATAGCTGAAATAAAAGAACCATTTCCTGCACTTGGCTCTATTATCACGTCATTCGCATTTATTTGTATATATTTTTTAACAATGCTCATGCATAGTTCAACAGCAGTGTCTTTTGTATAATATTTATCAATAGTGTTACGATTTATTCCTTTAGCTTGCTTCGCTTGTTTAATTTCCATACTTGTATTCTGTTCTTCGTTTGCATTTTTATTAATTAAATCAATTTTATTATTTAATTTAACCATTTTAGTTGTTATATTATACACGCTTAAATTTCTAATCCGTTTAACTAAAATAAAAATAAATCTTTGGGGGTTTTATATAAAGTAACGGCCTAGACTATGAACTCCTATATCTGTTACTTTTATCTTTTCATTGAGAGCGGTAAGCAAATGGAAAAAACTTACTGCATAACCTACAAGAATTATTAAAAAAGCATAAATATCGCTGTTGGTAATTTTCTTCTTTAAGTAAAATCTGTTAATAATTAAAAGGTATGTAAACTGCAATACAATAAGCAAAAATGTGTCCTGCGTTGGTGACACCAATTCATATTTATTGCCAAGATCTATCGCAAACGTCATAAATATCCAATTTATCCAAGCGAATGGTATTGCCATAGAAAATGCCTGCCAATAAGTTAAATTTGTAAATGGTAATGTGACGTATTGCCCCCACATACTGAATGCCTGTCCTGTGGCAAATAATATATAATATGCGACATATATTGCGATTTTAGAATCAAAGAACATGTTAAAATATACGAATATAATTTATTTATTTTGCATTTAATTTTTTAATTATATTGTTGAAATATAAATGGTATCCGTATTAAAAGTATTGTTATGGTTGTTTCTTAATATTATGGTTTCAGTAACCGTGATGTTGGCCATGTTTTTGCAAACTACATTAAAAGGTGCTGATGCAACTATTTATAATAAATTATTGACGACTGAATTTTGGGCTACGTCTGAATGGTTGTTCGTAGTTCCAATGCAGCGTCTTGGATATACATTTTTGAATCCCGCGCAATTGGCTTTATCATCATACGTTTTTCAATTTTTAGGCCAATTATTTAGCAATCAGTTTTGGTTGAAAATTTCTACAACAATTGATGACTATGTGGGCATGGTATTAATATTAGCCGGAATGGCTGTCTCTAAATTTGCATTGCTTGGATAAACTTATTGGAAATAATATTATAATATATTCATGTAGTATATAAAGATGCCTAACGGAAGTTTTTGGGTTGGTAGCGGCGGTTTCAATTATAAAAAGAGTGGTGGTGCCGGTGGAAGACGCAACTTTGCACTCGGTTTAATTACAAATCAACCGTCTGATGTAGATAACACATATGTTCCTGGCGCTGGAGTCGGGGCTTCTAGCATCGCAACTAGACGCGCTAAATTGAATCATGCAACCAGCTGCACTGCGCAATATCCTTGCAATAAATCTTTTGCGCGTCTTGGACTACAATCTAGTGGTGGATCCAATGTTTATGCGTTAAATTGGTATTTGAAATAATTTAAACGCAATGCAACGTAACTTAATAGAATATCGTGATTGAGTTAGTAGGATTAATTTTATTAGCGTTGATTGGATGTTGTATAATTATAGGTATTTGTGTTTTATTAGTTATTAGTTATTATAGTTGTTGCTATTTATGGCAAAAGTGTAATAAAAAAGACGGGTTATTGGCAAATGCAAATGTAAATGCATTATAAATTATATTTTGGTAATTTATAATGAAGAAAATTAATAAATTTATTACACGGTAAAAATATAAATAGTAAAAACGTGTGTCATTATTAATACTAATTGTTGAATTATCATTGTTAATTTACCATAAAAATCAATTGGATATATATCTGTTAATCCTACACCCGATTGAAT
>Ga0209443_1001200_pt1 | contig 16632 bp, 25 predicted proteins | sample LauGreBMM110DCMD_2_FD_187571 | JGI IMG/M metagenome (GOLD analysis project Ga0209443, IMG submission 187571) | Freshwater lake microbial communities from Lake Michigan, USA - Su13.BD.MM110.DCMD (SPAdes) (version 2) | ecosystem: Environmental > Aquatic > Freshwater > Lake | place: Lake Michigan... | reverse complement strand
TTACGATATGTTCCTGTCACGGTAGAAGAACCGCCTCCCATTAATCCAGACCTTTCGTATGGATACAAGACCCACGCCACCAACTATTATAATTTCAACCTTTAAAGGATTTAAACCCTCCATCCGGATACAGTGTATAATGGAGACCATTCGTCCAGTGTTGTCTCGATTCAAATTGTCCAAGGAGACACACGATGAATTGATGCAACTGACTCCTCATTTTGGATTCAATGGTCTTGGCGAAGTCGTATTTCGTCGTACGTATTCTCGAAACAATGAGACGTGGAATGATGTGGTAGTACGCGTGATTGAGGGCGTCTTGTCTATCCGCAAAGACCATTTTTGTCGAAACACGTTGCATTGGGAGGATAGTGAATGGCAGACCTATGCACACGACATGGCGCTCTCAATGTTTCATATGGAATGGTTGCCTCCCGGTCGAGGTCTTTGGATGATGGGAACCGATTACGCGTACGAACGTGGTTCGGCTGCACTCAACAATTGTGCCGCCATTGACACCCAGGATGATTTGGTGCACTGTGCAGAATGGACGATGGATTTTTTGATGAACGGAGTAGGGGTCGGATTTTCAACGCGATGGAGAGGAGAGGCGACCATGCCGGATAAAGAGGATCCGATGGATTATGTGATTCGAGATTCGAGGGAAGGATGGGTAGAGAGTTTGATTAAATTAATGTGTGCATACATTGACAGTCCAAAATACGGGAAGAACAAGTATCCACGATTCGATTATTCTGCGATTCGAAAAGAAGGAGAACCCATTTGTGGATTTGGCGGAACTTCTTCGGGAAGTAAACCGCTTCAAAAATTGCACGAGCGTGTCGATGAATTTTTGACGGCATTTTGTATCGGAACGTTGAACAAAACCGTAGATACGTATACGGAGGTTGGTACCGAATGGGTGAAAGGAAGTACCACCGTATCCAAAGAATATAACCATACACGGTTGATTGCCGACATTTTCAACTCCATTGGAGCTTGTGTGGTCGCTGGAAACGTGCGACGTTCTGCGGAGATTTGTCTGGGGGACATTGAAGACCCTACCTTCATCGATTTGAAGAATTATGAGGTCCATCCAGAGAGACAGGAGATTGGATGGATGAGCAACAATTCTGTCATGTTTTCCGACAAACCCTATGAAGTCTATCTTCCAGAAATGGCCAAGCGAATCGTACAAAACGGAGAGCCTGGGATGATCAATCTGACCAACATTCAATCCTATGCTCGATTTGGCGACCCTCGTCCGGACGAGGCGTGTTTGGTCAATCCGTGTGGCGAAATTCCTCTATGTTCTGCTGAAATGTGTAATTTGGCGGAAACGTTTCCTCCACGATGTAAAAATTCGACCCGATTTTACAAGGCGCTTGAATATGCGACGTTTTACGCAAGTACCGTCTCCATATTGCCGACCCATCGCCCAGAAACAAATGCCATCATTGCCAAGAACCGACGCATTGGTGTAAGTATTTCCGGCATTGCTCAATGGGAAAGCAACCAATCTCTCGTCGAATCTGAATGGGGCCTGATGAATTACGCAAAAATGACGCATTACCTGGAAGAAGGATACAAGGTCGTGGTGGCTGAGAATGCTCGGTTGGCTAAATCCGCAGGTGTACCCGCAGCCATCCGTGTCACGACCATCAAACCCTCTGGAAGTATTTCGTTGTTGGCGGGCTGTACCCCAGGCGTGCATTATCCAGTCAGTCGGTTTGCCATTCGACGCATCCGGATTAGCAAGGATTCTTCGTTGGTTCCTGCACTCATTGAAGCCGGTGTTTCCTACGAGGACGATTCCTATTCTGAAAATACGTACGTGTTTTCATTTGCCATTGACCACGGCAACGTACGATCGAGTACGGACGTGAGTCCCTGGGAACAATTTGCGGTGGTGGCTATGCTCCAACGATGCTATTCGGACAATTGTGTATCGGCCACCATTTATTTTGACAAGGAAAAAGATGCACCAGACGTGGAAAAAATGTTGGCAATGTACACCCCCATCTTGAAATCAGTCAGTATGCTTCCTCATTCAGGCCATGGATACAAACAGGCACCTTATGAGCCTATTACTGAACATCAATACATTCAATTACGCGATTCTTACAATGCACCCGATTTCAACACCGTCAAAGACAACGTACCTAGAGGGAGTGAATACTGTTCGGGTGACCAATGCGATGCCTGAACAAAATTGAACTTCGTTTAGAATATGGACGATATCATTTAAACTATGGAGTTTGATTGGCAAGAACCAACCCGGAACTATTCCTCAACCCCTGAAATTACCGTCTGTACTCATAAGCATTCGCACCACGCAGGCGAATATCATACCTATAAATCCATCTTGTGGATTCAAGGGAAAGAATGTGGATCGTTTATCTTAGGCGCTATTGGTGGATTCCGTTCCGGACATACCATGTCGATGGAGATTTCCATTGAGGAGGAACATCAAAAAAAAGGATACAGTACAATTTTGATACGAACGTTGTGTCAGTTCATCTCTACTATGGTACCAAATTGTGAAAGTCAATTGCTCTTTATTGATACGGACGCAAGCAGTGGATTTTGGGACCACATTGGAATGAAACACAATCGATACTATGAACGATTCACCGCCGACCGCGAAGGTGGAGGCTATGAAAAATTCATCACGTTTGAAGCCTTATGCAAAGTTTGAATACTGCGATTTTTTTAAATAGCATTTAAAAAGATCACGTATATAATATAGATGAAATTCGTAAACTATTTTTTAAGATGGATACCTAAAGAAATACCCAAACCGGTGGGTCGATGGAGAATAGAAGAATGTCATAAACAAATGAACCAAAAAATAGATTTATCCAACGAAGACCATTGTGGTCCGTGTGGACAATATGCCCTCGAAAAACATTTGAAAAATCCTTAACGAATCATCTTCACGTATCGTTTCGAGCGATTGTAGAACCGCGAATCCTTATACTTCTGAATCACCTTGTGGTCTGAATAGAGTTTGGTGGGTTTGGGCATTGTGAACGCATACGTGTTGACCTCCGTCCACATAATACGCAGACAAGTTTCATCCTTGGATAGTTTAAACGCAAAGGTTTGACCCTCCTTGCTCATCGTGAAGGAAGTGAATCCCGAATAGAGCTTGCGTTCAAGAATGTTCCATTCAAGGGTATGTTTGGGAACATAGTAACGAATGTAACTGAAATCGTAGATTGTGGGCTCGTATCGACGACAGTAGGGACACTGCAAGGGGTTATTATGTCCTTGCAGCAGAAAGCGGTTGACAAGGGTTACCGTGGTTCCTTTCTTTGAGTACTTTACCGTGTAATCCAGGGGTACTTCGTCTTGGACACATTGGAACTCTGAGTCTAGAATGACGTCATATTCACTCAAAGTATCTTCACTCAAAGTATCTTCACTCAAAGTATCTTCACTCAAAGTATCTTCACTCAAAGTATTTGTTTTCTGAATCCTTGCCGCACACTCAATGCAAATCGAGTGCGAGCAAGCCATAATATGAGTGTTCCATGACGTCATTTCTTCAAAGCAAACCATACATTCCATTTTGGGTTTGATACATTGTATATACATCTTTCATTTCAATTTGTTACCTAATCGGTTGATTATGTGATACTTTTATAAAAAAAAGATGCGGACAAGACGGTACCTACTACCATTAAAATAGCTGCAATGGTTAGTTTTCGCCATATTTCAGATCCAAACTGCATAGTACACGTACGAAGTTAACTTTAAATTGTTTAAGGTTCGTACAGGCCTTCATATTCTTCATCGCATTCGTATTTGGTTTCTTCGTCATCGAATGTTTCGGTAACCATTGGGTAAAACCAGTAGAAGAGCTTGGATAGAATGAACATTTTATGCGTATGAGTTCCGACAAAAAAATGTTCAATTTTATAGTAGATACAATTGTTCCAGATAAGATTCGATGTATTCTGCTGCAGCTGATAAATCAGATAATTCTTCCATTTCTCTCATCGAAACTCTATGGAGATGTTTGCGCTCCATTTCATGTTCTGAACAGTACGATTCTCTCTCACAAAACGGACAGACAGGAACTTCGGGTTTACAGAATAGAAAACACATTTTTGGTTTACAATAACATAGCCAATAAAGTTATTTCAATTTATTACTCGAGACTCTATTAAAATTGAATCAGACTATGCATTTTATAATTTCTATAAAATGCAAGAGTTTCTCATACTCGTTATTGTGGTTGCAGTGGCCGTGACGATTCTCTTGATAAATGGAATCTATTATATGTATCACGCAATTCGACTAAATCGCGTTCGAGTCATTTAACGTCTTGTAATGAATGTAATCTTCATACTTCGGCTCCACTTGCTTGATTCAATAAGACACACGCTTTCCATTTTTGATGGTTAATCGATTTGATTATAGCGTCTCATTTTTTCAATTTTCTGACGTACTTTTTAAAAGTAGAACGTTTTCGTTTACCCCCCCTTTCGTTAATATTCATTGAATATCTACCCCTAAAACTTGGATGTGGATTAAGATTAATAAAATTATCACTCGGGTAACCAAGACATTCTACTTGTTCTGTTGTTTCATCATCATACGTTATTTCATATACTATTCTAGATACTCTTCCAGGTTTACTATTATAAGTTACACGGTTTCCTACTTTCGGTGGATCTTCCCAGCACTTAACATTATCTGCCATACTATTACAATATAAAAAAATCCGATGCTATTCAAATTAAAAAAATAAAAGATTTGTTCTTTTATTTTTTTGAACCCAAAGGAAGTTTCCAAGAAGTTTATTTAACAATGACGGTAAATAACCACGATTGATAAAATCATCAGTATTAGCTATCCGAGAAATTATTTCGTATATGGGTAATGAACGTGATACTCCTCATACTTGCTCGGCTCCACTTGCTTGATTCGATAAGACACAATCACACGCTTTCCATTTTTGATGGGCTCTGCTTTATTATATAAACCACCATTGAACATGACTATCTTTTTCATCTCTGGTGTTTCGGAGCGAACTTTTATTTTGTCAATCAGTTTTTTATTCAATGAATAAAATCCGATTTCACCTCCATCACAATCCATGTCTAAACAAACAATGAGGGTAAATACAGGACGCACTATACCACGACGATCGATAAAATCATCTTTATGAATTACAAAATCAGTATCCACTAGATGTTCTTTTGCATTCGCATACTCTATTTCTACACTGATATCGGAAGACACTAAAGGTTCTTTCACTTCAAGACCATTGTCCGCCAATAATTTCGAAATCAGGGGAAGAATAGATGAAAGACCTTTATTTACAATCAGGTCAGAGGATGTAATCAACGGAGATTTTGCGACAACATATTTTCTCATCCAACCAATGATTTCTTTTTTTTTCGAGAGTTTTTCCATCAATTGTCTTTTCAATTCTTCCGAAAAGACGATGATAGGGTCTTCAACGGGCAATTCTAGTACAATAGGGGCTTCCATTCCATGATACTTTCCTCCACCTTTTCGACGTTTGCTACGTCTATTTTTACGGGTCAACATACTATTTATAGAGATTAATAAGAACGTATCGCCATAATGGCCGTATAGGCACCATTGTTGGATCCTCCAAAACTGTAATCGTTGTAATTCTTCTGTTTCTGATGTAATTTCTTGTAACGAGTATAGACCGAACTGTCATACACGTAATGTTGATTTCCCGATGCTCCGTCTCCCGAATGTACATTGTCCGTGACACTCAATGACCATCGTGAAGCACCGGCCGTTCCTACCGAACCCTTAATTTGATTGGACCCACCGGGTTTACGTTGACGCATCAGTAAATCCCCTGCATTCATCGCCACTCGAAATGGCGTTTGAGGCCATGACCTGGAAAACACGGGGACGCCTTGGAACACGGATGAGTTGGGAAAGACAGTTCGTATTATGGTACGGTCGAGTGGTATTTGACTGGCTTCTCCTAAAGGAGCCACGTTGGAGTTCCCCTGTTGAGTCGTGTTGGTTACTTTAGGTGAAATGCCCGAAAATCCTTTCATATATAGTATCCTTATTTTTTAAATTCAGACCATGCTATTTTTTTGGGGTCTACTCTGGGTACCGAAGGATACAACTCATCCGTGCGTTTCGATTCGGCCAATTTCCCATCAATGTAGATTTCTTTCAAGTACGTTCCTACTAAAAAACTTCCTTCGTGTTGGTCCAGCTCGTTGTTCTCAATTCGACCCAATACATCAATGAGTTTATCTAATATTTTGAGGTCCATGGATTCCTTTAGGATTAAGTTGTACAACTCCATATAATGGAAAAAAAGAAATCGACATTTTTGCACAGAGATTTTCTCAAACGATTCTTTGTCCGTTCGCAACAATTCTGCATACTCTTGTTTGAGTTGAATCAATGCAATAATGTCCTCGCGTATTTTGGCACTGTGTTTTAATTCGCGTATCTGTTCGGTCTTGTCTACCACGTTGTTTTTCTCAATCATTTGGCGTAATTGAACCTTGTCGTTGTCACTAAACATTATCGTTTCCAGCCATTATTTTTTTATACTTTGAACGTATGTTTGAAGCAAAACTAACGGGCATTACTACCGCGGATCAAGTTAACTTTTTGCGCAATAGTCGTAATGCACAAAACGATTTAGCCAAGCGTGGAGGTGCGGTTACCGTACCCCAATTTGGGAGTTCGGGACCATCTGCGGGTCCTAATGCAAATGCAGCCATTCAAGGTTTGGCAGGAAAACAATTGCAGGCAAATGCACAGGGAGGATACAATCATTGTGTAGGGCAAGCAGCGGGTACGTGTGGAAATGCAAATACAGGGGGTACACGAAAACGTAAGAAACGTTCACGGCGTTCACGAAAGAAAAAGGTAAAAAAGCAGCAAAAGTAACATAAAGTACATGAACGGATTGTAGGTTTGGGGATCCACGTCAATAAAGGTCATGATGCTGGTAAATACAACGACCAGGATCATCGCATATAAAATGGAGAGTGCAACCTTGTTCACGTAATCCATATGCTTTGTAAGATATTCTTTTGACGGAAATCATTTTATAAAACAATTTGCACATAATTTAAAAAAATGAATTAGAATGTATGCTTCTCGAATGAGAAAGCCCACAATGTTGGCACAATTTCCTGGACGTGTTCCTTTTATCCATAGTTTATTGGGATGTATCCAATCCTATTTCACCGAACCCGATTGGGTGGATGTGAAACATGAAAAAATGAACAGGGATATCGATTGTGTATCAGACATTTCTGATTGGGGTCTCTATGATGCTGAATCAGATACATGGACTGAATTAGATTAGATCGTACTTTATTTTTTACAAATAGACTCACTCAACCGTTCGAGTCGAGAATTTAAAATAAACTCGGTTACCTTCTGAGCATCTCTTTCATCTTCATAATATTTGTTTAGACTCGTCATCAATTGTTTTTTGTTAATGGGTTGTTTCGTCTTTTTGGTTTGGCGAACCAACTTGCTTTCATTGTTCAAATCAAACTCGTCGATTTTCTGGTCCTTCATAATCGTCAACAATCCCTCCGACAAGGCCTTTTTGGCTTGATTGAGAGACCGCATTCGTTGACGCAGTTCTGCCATCTCCTCGTCTAACTTGACCCAATCCTTGATATTTTGTTTCAAACGTTCCATTATATACTCAAAAAATTATAATTTAAATCCTTTTGGTTTATTTGTTTTCAATGTGTCGAACATCCCATTCGCCTACAACGCTCGTGCGCGAGAACTCAATCTGCACCATTTTCGCGCCCCACATCGCTATCAAATTCAAAAACGAGTTGCCATCTATTCTTGTCCAATGTTTGAAGATTTGGGAAATCTTAAGCAAATACTTAGAGAGAAAAAATTTGACGGGAACTTACGATTGTTAGGCGACCAGGGTTCGGAGTTCGTCAAAGAGAACCGCCTCGTGAATCCGGGTGCGTCGCATTTCTTGGTAGGCGCGGTCGATGTTGTTGTCTTCTGCATTGAGTTTTTCAAAAGATTCCTTAGTGTTGACCTTTTCGTAGTGGGCAGAGATGTAGGCTTGTAGGCATCCTCCAACCCGGTCCGCGTCTGGTCCGGTGAGTTTTGCTTGGAGGTCAGGCCATGTCCCGTTCATCTCGACAAACACGTCGTATTCAGTCGCGAAATCCATTGTTTATTCTCTATGGCAGAGGGCTAAAGTGTTTTGAGCAAACTGAGTTCCAACCGATTCAATTAACAAAAAACTTATCTCCCGTCTTACTCCAGGAAAATGGCGGCCACCTCGTCGAAGTCTTCGAAGTACAGTACGCCCGCGTTTCTCTCCTCGTCTTCCGGAAGGTCGTCTTGGTACTCCGCCTCACCAGCTTCGTACTCGGCCATGATTCCGTCGCGTTCCTCGGCGGTTGTCGCGGCCCACCATTGCTCAAGTTTCTCAGCGGGAAGCAGGTGATGGCGGTTGGTTTGGCGGACGAGCGGTGAAGGCGGAGGAATATGAACATGAGCGAGCATTGCACGGTAGTCGTCGTCTTGGTCAGGTCCAACCGCGAACAAGCGCCCCAGCAGGCACTCGCGGTAGACAGCGTCGAAAGCTCGGATGCGTGATTCCATTGTTCTCTATGGAGGTCTAAAGTGTGGTAGTTTGGCAAACCACTTCAATTTTATAGAAATCTTTGAACAAACCGATACAAGGGTTAGGAGCAAAAAAAACACCTACAAAACAATACGACCTATTCAAGACAAACTTGATTTCTTGTCCATTTTATATTTTGCATTTTTATACCTTGTAGAGTATGGCACTTACTTCAAACGATTTTCTACAAATGTCCCCCCTTTTCATCGCCGTATTCATGTTGATGACCTCTATGTTCAATGGTGACGTCAAAGGGTTTGTATGGCTCGGGTGTGTGATTGTGGGAATCGTCCTCATAATCTTCTTAGGTAATACCAAATTATTTAAATCGGAAATCAACGATTGTCAAAAAGCACCGGCAATCATTGACCTTTTTTCCAATTATCCAAATCTTTCCGTCTCCACTTTTTTCATTGTATTCACCTTAACGTATTTGATTTTACCAATGTATCAAAACAAGGATTGGAACTACTACGTCATTGTTGGGTTTTTAGCAATGTTGGTGACGGATACCTTATTCAAACTGAGAAATTGTACGAAACCGATTGGCATTTTCTCAGGATTCACCTTAGGTGCTTTCCTTAGTTGGATCTCTTATCTCATTATCCAAACAGCAGGTGGAGACAAATTATTGTATTATAACACCATATCAAGCAATAACATTTACTGTTCTCGACCCAAAAAACAACAATTCAAATGTTACGTCTATAAAAACGGCGAAATCATCTCCACTTTGTAAAAAATAACCGCCTTATGTATATGTATGCAAAATTACGCGAAACCACGACCTCTAAAATAAATGCAATCGTAAATACATTGGAACAATTTACCTTTAAAATGCACGCCGCACACGCCAAAAAGACCATTTTACTTCATCAAATTTATCCATCGTATTTTTTGGCAGTAGAACAACCCGACCAAAAGGGACTCCTCATCAATCACTATATGGGTACCGGAAAAACAACCACTGGGATTCAGTTCATGTATACTTTTTATCAAAAAAAGAAGATCATTGTATTGCCTAGCTACATTAAAGCGGTGTGGGAAAAGGAGATTCAAGGATACGGATTTGACCGAAAGATGGAGGAACACGGACTGGGCGAATACACGTTTATCTTTTACGAAGACGTATTGGATTATTTTCAAAAAAACAAGGATATCCATGACACCATCCTTATTATGGATGAAGGACACCATATCGTTGAATTGATAAAACAAAAGTACACCTCTGCAGAAGTCATTACGGTCTTATCTGGATTGAGAAAAATGGATAAAATAATGTTAATGACAGGTACTCCCTTTAGTATGGATGAATTTGATATTACGTATCTCATCAATATTGTAGCAGGTACAACGCTTCTCCCTTATTCGAAAACGGAATTTCGAAAACAGTTCTTTTACACCAATAAACTATCTGCATTTTTTAGTGGTTATTTCAGTCCGGTCTTTACGTCCAAACTTCCCTTGTATACGGGATTCGCCTTTTTTGCAGTATATATGTGGGATTTTGTCAAATATTCAACCACCATGACCTCGAACATGATTCCACTTCAATACGATAGAGCCTATCAGAATTGGAAATACCGGAAAGAAACGTATGTGTATGGTACGACAAAGGAAGAGGACGACTATTATGCGCGTTATGAGGGTCAGAAATTCAGTACGGTTGCCCCCAGTGTGTATACCATGACGACAGTTGCAGCCTATTTAGCCTTGTTCAATATGTCGATTGTAACCACGGCAGCCGTTCCCACCCTAATGATGCCCTTAATTCCGGTATTTCTTGCTATTTTCTTGTCTGTCTATTGTTACATCAACCGATTGTCTGAATTGGAAAATATTAAACTATTGAACCTCACAAAATTAAGTAAGGTGATTTCTAAATACATTAGTTATTATGAAGTGCCGAGTGACACCAGTGGGTATATCAATCATTTGATCACCTATACATCCAACGGATTTAGAAATCAACACAATTCATGCTATTCCTTGACCCAGTCCAAGATAAGTAACAAAACGTTGTGTTGTCCCTTTTATAAAAAGAGAGTAGCCAATGGAAGCTTCATGTTTCCAGAAATCAAAATCACACAATCCTTCATTACGTATAATCCTGAACAATGCATGCTCTTTCTGAGAATGACCTATAATATGTTAAGTCATGATGATGCCTATGACTTGAAACTCACCTCTTTGCCCAAACTGGATAAAAGCATCGATCCGGATATGTATGAATTGGATAAATCGTTGTCGACCCATGTAAAAGATTTATCCGTGTTCAAAGACAAGGGCCGAATCATTGGTAACATTGGACCGATCCCTCCCAAATTTGAGGCCATATATCAGACGATTGGAGAAGAACCGGTCGTGGTGTATTCCAATTTTTACGAAGAAGGTCTTTTGTTATTTGAAAAGTTTTTGAGTCAAAGGACTAAAACCTATGCCCTTATTGAACCCTCCATGTCGCAAACGTCCATCGACCACATCTTACAACGATTCAAGACAACCAAACAATCCAAAGATAGAATCCAAATCATTTTAGTTCATCCTTTATTTACGGAAGGGATCAGTATCTTTGAATGCCGACAATTGCATATCCTTGAACCTATGCTAAATTATGCCCATTATGAACAATTGGTTGCACGTGTCGTCCGGTATAAGTCTCATTCCATGTTACCTCCTGAAAAGCGACAAGTGAAGGTATACGTATGGATTACGACCGTCACGGATATCATTACCCGAATATTATACAACAAACTTGGAACAGAGTACAACGAGACGTCTACGCTACACAAAGGTACAAATTTGACATTGAGTCATTTTTCAAGAAAGGTGAAATCCTACATTCAGCATTCACCAGAAACAATCTATTGGAGCCGTCTCACTCAATACAACCAAGACATTACCCCAGATACGTTGGTCTTCAATGACCTGTTAAAACTGAAAAAGACGATTAAAACCTTTCAAGAAAAAATAAAAGAATTGTCCATCGAATCTTGTCACAATCAAGCACTCTGTAAACTGATGAAAGTCTCTCTCAAACAAATTCAAAAAACACGAAAGAAAAAAAATACATATACAGAAGAACCCTACGACAACCAAATTCCTCACGTGAAGTGCAAGTAATTACGTTCGATTTCCATACCATACATTTGCAGGACTACATTTCCCAGCATAACACGGTAAGGCTGTTTTATTTTTAACGAAAAACAACGTGTCTGTCGTATAGGCAAAACGTACATTGTACGTACGATTGAACGAGGCATTGTTTCCCGTAATGGCATTGTATTTGACGCGGTCTACGTAAGCACTACTTTGTACACTTCCTTCCGTGGAAAATCCAGGATTGTTTGGTTTGTAAATGGTTCGTTTGCACGCAGGTACATCCACGACGGCATTTTCTTCAAAGCAACTACTATCCGGTAATTCATTGTCGGGTTGCAAGGTATAATCGACCCCTGGAAGGGTATGAAACACCATTTTTTCCGAGTAAGTATTTCCTCGTTTTTTCAAGTAAGCGGAATAAGTGGAATAATAGGTGGGGGACAGATTGGTTGTTGCGGTACGTATAATGAATGGACAGCAATCGGTCTTGTTCTGTCCATTGTCCATTTTTCCAAGTCGTTTGAACGTGGTTCCCACAATCTGAGAGGTAGAACATTGACAACTCGATGGAAAGGATTTGTTTGTATTCAGTGAATTGGATACGCCTTGTTTACGGTAAATATGCATAGGGCGAGCACTTGGATACGATAAGCCGTATAAATTCGGAATGAAATTTTTTGTCATGATAGGAACATTGGTGACTTGGTTTTTACTTTTTTGAATCATTGTTTTAAAGCGATATTTTAAATCTATTCAGGTATCATGTACCTTCTCATTGCATTCTTGGCCGCATTCATTGTTTACCACTTATTGCGCAAACCTAAGGAATCTTACGAAAATTATGACGAAACGACCTGCTTGCAATTGGCTAAAAAAAATCAAGAAAACATAGACTCGCTTAAGAAAGAGGTGGATGATTTACTTGCGCTTCAATCCAAAGTTCAATCCATACAATCTTCTACCGATACCAATACGAAACAATTAAGCTCACTCGTGGACCAGGTTTACAAAACTCCTGCGACCTAATATATTTTATAACAACTTAAATAAATTTGAAATATAGATTATGTGGAAGTGATATCCACATAATGCGGTGTGGCGCAGTGGTTAGCGTGACAGGCTCATAACCTGGAGGTCATAGGTTCGATCCCTATCACCGCATATCGTGGCATAGCGCAGAGGTCAGCGTGCCAGGCTCATAGCCTGGAGGTCATAGGTTCGAATCCTATTGTCACGTAAAAAAGTAACTTCATTATTCAAGGTCGAGTTGAATGGCGTTGTAAATGCGAACATCATTTCGGAGGGAATCTTGATCCAATTCGGTTTTGCAAATGGTACATCGGAGAATAGACGTATGATGTTTCCTCAAACACCCCATACAGATGTGAGCGCATTTACATTCAAAGGTCGAATGGTCCCCTTCAATGGTGTCTTGGCACACCACACATACTCCATCGTAAGGTTCATTACTGATACGAATCGTCTCATACTTGTAGTTGACCTCCCATCCTTTTTCTTTCATCTTGAGAATGCGTCTTGAGGAACAATGTGAAGTACACGTGGCCTTTTTCAAGCGAATTTTTTCAAACAGGGTTGCATAGATGATGGAATTTCGCAAAGACGTAGGCATCCCATAAATATCGTTCAAACTTCCAACACAATCTAATTGGATCGAATGGATCATCATATCTTGCCTCGTCCACCATAATGCATTGACATCCATATCGTAATTCTTGAATGGGCATATGAGCTCCTCACCCTCCAGTTGGACAACCATATCCAATTGGAGGACAAGGGGGGTGTCATGTAAGTCTACAATGGAATATCGGTGGAAACGATAATGTCCGGATGGCATATCTAATCCAGACATGTAATGTGCATCCACATCTAAGGTAACCCGAACATGATAATGACGTTGGATTTTTTTTATCAATCGCTCGCTGTCTCGAGCCAACATAACGCAATCGACATCGTTGGGGATGACAAATCGTCCGGGAAACTCGGTAATCTCCACGTCATTGTACTGTTCTATGTCGTACTTTTGGCAAAACTTACGTGCATCGTAATCGTGAATGTACGAATCGCGTGCGGCACCTCCAAAGATTGCACCGTTGTAGTCGTGGCACATCGATACAATCCGTTTGACCATCTTCCATTTTTCTGCCATGTTTCAGTTTACCCAGGAATGTTATGCTTTACGTTTCGATTTTATTTAAAACTCACTCCACGATTTGTAGTTGAAGGGGGAGATGGTTAAATTCTGTTGCCAATACGCGACTTTTTGTTCTACTTTGGCGGGTTCCACCGCTTCTGGATCAACGCCGTCGGGTTTCTTTCCAAAACAATTGACGCCCAATCTTTGATTGGCGCGAATGTTGTATCCACCATTGATGCCTGGAATCCCACATTGTTCTTTGTGGTCCGTCTCTTGGTATTTTTCCCAGGACGATTTCTGGGTAGGATACAAGACCATTTGGTCTTCTGACCATCCATATTCACACCATTCACCGCCCTTGTGGTACGCATCTTTCACATGGTCGAGTGTAGCTAATTTTGCACCATAGGATTTGCATATGGCCCTCGACATATTGTAGTCGAATTGTCCCTTGACATGATACGTTTGAGAACTTCCCGTTTCTTTTTCCGTGGATTCAACAATGTCTACGTTGACTTTGGGGGCATTGAATAGGTCGTTCAAGGTAGCGGTCAACTGGATCCCAAAGAAATAGTTTACGCCCAACAATACAATGATGCATATAAAAAACACTAACATTAGATACTCCAATGCACTATAACTGTTGGACGTTAAAATCACGCCTAACAATATCACAAGCGTTGGAGCGACAATGATTAAAGGGTTCATAGTATTTATGCAGCTTTTTTTCTGTAAAATAAACAATACGCGTGTGGCGTAGACGGATGATGGACGCGTCTACATTGCGCATCGCTATACTCGTACCATACATCCGTAAATACGGTCGCCGTATAATGACCACCCTCGGTACCCCCATAATGATTACACACACATTTCAACTCATAGTCCTTATACTGTAGTGGAATGTCTACCGTGGTATTGTTCTTTTGGTTGGAATTGGTAAATCGTTTCAGGACAATACATAAGAGTGGAGGAAGTGTTTCAAATTCATACCATTTAGAAACGATCTTCCCTTCGGACTCTACTTCTTCTTTGTGTAAATAAGCACTCATACATTCGTCTAACGTGGGACGTACGGGAAGCAACAGCGTACAAAACGGTTCTTCGAGATGCATTGTACCTACATAGGATATCTTCTTTCCTTGAAATAAGGGACAGTTTAGTTCATCTAAGAGATACAAGAGAAATTCGTGGGCATCCGCCTGTTGACCCCGTTTAAAAGGTAAATGAGTATACACGGTATGTACGAAACGACCTGGTGAAATACACCCAGTTCCCATCATTTTACGCAAGTCGTTGTATTCTTGTATCAATACTTTGGAATGCGTTGTTCCATCCATCCATACGTGAAGTTCAGGTAGTGCGTGTAAACATTGTAGTATAGAGTTGATGAAACACGTATTTCCCAAGTTTTGCAACATGACTAGAACAGTGGATAATTGTTTGTATAGTTTTAAATATAATAGAAGAATAATGAAATACATTCTCCTTGGATGCATCGCGTTTGTCTTGGTCTTGTTTTATATGAATTCGGATACGTTTAATTTGAAATGTATCGTAGCACATCGAGATGGACATAAGTATTGCGTCCGAGATTCAGATCGACTCCAGGAAAGTGCTGAATTGCTTGCAGAGGCCACGCAACGAATGAAAAAGGTCGTCCGTGGAATGCATCAAAAATATCCTCATGACGAACGCGTAACCTTATTGGTGTCACGTTTTAATCCGAACCGAATCGTAGAAACCCTCCCCACGAGTGAATATACCGCGTATAGTGAAGGAAAGGGTGCCAAATTAGCCTTCTGTTTGCGTAAACATAAATACGAGATGCAATTGATTGATATCAATACCTTGATGTTTGTTGCACTTCACGAGTTGACGCATTTGATGACGTCCTCGATTGGACACAAAAAGGAATTCTGGGATAATTTCACCTTTATATTGGAATATGCCACGGAAGAAGGACTCTATAAACCCGTAGATTATGCCAAACATCCAAGCGAATATTGTGGTCTAACCATTGATAGCAATCCATTGTATTAAATCGATTTAAACCGTGACAATGCTTTTCATTCATGTTCTTGTATAAATATGCCCCCAAAACACTCGAGGAATTTGATATGCCCAACAAGGAACATTTAGAAGAGATTACGAATGTCCTGTTACTGGGCGGAGAACGAACCGGTAAAACGACTCTTGCACATTTATTGGTCGATAAATTTTCAAAGGGTGAAAATGTTCTCTACATCAATAGTTTAAAAGAACAAGGTATCCAATACTATCGAAATGAGGTCAAATGTTTCTGTCAGACCACCTCTTTGACCAAAAAAATGGTGGTCATTGACTCTTTGGATGAAATGAGCGAACAAGCTCAACAAATTTTCCTCAATTATGTAGATAAATACGGACATAACATTTCGTTTATTGCCATTGGCACCAATCCACAAAAAATCGTAGAAGGAGTATATTCTAGATTCGTCTTGGTGAAATTACAACCCACACGTAAAGAATATATACAATCCTTGATGGAAAAGGTCATTCGGGCAGAATCCATTGATCTAGAACGGTCCGCCATTCCATACCTCATCTCTCTTTCGAATGGAAACATCGGTACTGCATTGAATTATTTAGAAAAATACAAGATTTTAGGTATTCCGATTACGAAAGCCTACATTGAAAAAACACATACCGATATACACGCACCTCTTTTTCAAACCTATTTGCAGGA
>Ga0209443_1001199_pt1 | contig 16633 bp, 10 predicted proteins | sample LauGreBMM110DCMD_2_FD_187571 | JGI IMG/M metagenome (GOLD analysis project Ga0209443, IMG submission 187571) | Freshwater lake microbial communities from Lake Michigan, USA - Su13.BD.MM110.DCMD (SPAdes) (version 2) | ecosystem: Environmental > Aquatic > Freshwater > Lake | place: Lake Michigan... | reverse complement strand
CCAAGAAAACGTCGACGCCGAGGTCGCGGAACCGCGCCGCCGAATCGTGGTGGCTGATGCCGGCGCGGACCGCGCGGACCCGTTCCATCACGGCCGCGAAATCCACCGTGGTCCCCGGAGGCACCCGGACACCGAAACGCCCCGCTTCGCGCACCGCCCTCGCGGCACGCGCCGCCCGGAGCAGCGTCTTGCTCGGGACGCAGCCGTAGTTGAGGCAATCGCCGCCGAGCCGGTGCTTCTCGACAAGCGCGACCTTCGCTCCCAGACCCGCGGCGCCCGCGGCGGTGACCAAGCCGGCGGTGCCGCCGCCGATCACGACGAGATTGTATCGGCCGACGGGCGTCGGGTTCACCCAGTCGGACGGACGGACCTCCGCGAGCAGCGCGGTGTCGTGGATATCGGCGGGGAGGGGATGCATGGGAGAGGCCATCGCAAGATCGCTAATGGAGCTTCTCGGCCAAGGCGCGCTTGGCCACGCGGGAGACATAGACGGTGACGACGACCGTGGCCAACAGCCCGACGCCGTAGAAAACCTGTTCGGCGGTCGTGCGCTCGCGTTGGACCAGGTCGCCCCGCAGCAGCGCGGTGCCGAGCAGCGAACCGATGTACACGTACAGGACCGTGCCCGGCAGCATCCCCAGCCAGGAGGCGAGCACGAAATCGCGCAGGCCCACGCGGGACACGCCCAGCCCGTAGTTCAGCAGGCCGAACGGGAAGAGCGGGGACAGCCGCAGCAGCAGCACGATCTTCCAACCCTCGCGGCCGACCGCGGCATCGACCGCCTTGAACCGGGCATCGTCGCCGATCCAGCGCACGACCCGGGCGCGCGCGAGATGGCGTCCGATCATGAAGCTCGCCGCCGCGCCGAGAGTCGCGCCGATCGAGACGCAGAGGCCTCCGACCGCCACGCCGAAGACCGCGCCCGCCCCGAGCGTCAGCAGCGATGCCGGCACGAAGCACACGCACGCCAGCGCGTAGGCCAGCACGAACACCACCGCGCCCCAAGGCCCCAGCGACCGGAACCATCCGAGCGCCTCCGGGATCCGCCCCAGGAGTCCGAAGTGCCGGACGGCCCAGACCGCACCGACGAGCACCGCGGTCACGACCGCGATACGGACCCAGCGGGACGCACCTGCGGCGCGGTCGCTGTCGGTCGCGTCGGATCGTTCGGGAAGGGACGCGTTCATCGGTCGTTCAGCGCCCAGTCGTAGTCGGAGAACTTCACCTTGAGTCCGCCGGCGCGGATCCGGGCCGCATCGGTTTCGGCGAAGAACGGCGCGACGAACCCGGGGACTGTCTTGCCGTCCGCCGTGAAGTCGGCGGCGTACCACTTGAAGATGGGCGACAGCCACAACACGCCGGCGGCGGCGTCCACGCGGTTCTTCGCCGGCTGCCGGAGGAAGTTCCGCCCTTGGTCGTCCAGTTGCGCGGACAGCTTTTCCGCCACGAACGGTTCGCCACGCAAGGGCGGGCAGCTCACCGCGGCGCAGACGAGCGCGAAATGGATCCGCGCGTCCTTGTGCTGGGCCCGGATCACCTGGTGCTCCAGGTCGTCCAGCGTCAGCACCCGGCCCCACACGTGGACCACCGGGAGGCTCCACGGTCCTTTCAACAGGCCGCCGGCTTTCTTGATGCTCGCGATCGGATAGCGGTCGGCGATCAGCTTCAGCGTGGTCGCGTTGTAGAGGTTGAGCAGGAAGGCCAGACGCGCGGGTCCGGGCCACGTCTTGAAATCGGCTTCCGGCACCGCGGACAGCGCGGCGAGATACGAGTCGAGCGCTTCCGGCGCGGCCTTCAAGCCGGCGTAGTCGACCTTGCCCTGCGAGACCCGCGCCGACAGCACGCGGGCGAACGCCTGGTGCGAGGCATCGAACGTCTCACCGGCCCGGGCGAGCAGGGCAACGGCGAAGAACAACCCGAGACGCAGCAAGTTCCCAGCGGAACGCAGCGATGGAAGTCTCGCGGCTGTCCCTGAAGTGCTCCGGGATGCCGCTCCCGTGCTCAAGCCGTCATCCGTCATGCGGAAGAGAATGCACCCCTCCGGGCGGGATGCACGCCTCCACCTCACGATATCGCTCCGGGATCCCCCGGCGGAACCGGGGATCGCCACGGTGATGTCATGTTCCAACGTGATCGCCATCACCCGGCCGCACGCCACGCCTTGGCAGACCGATGACCGGGCCCTTCACCATCACCGACGAGCAAGCGATGGGGCGCGTGCAGAACGCGGACGACCACGCCGCCTTCGCGCGCCTCGTCGAGCGGTGGGAGACGCCCATCCAGCGACTCTGCGCGCGGATGACCGGCGATCTGCACCGCGCCGAGGACCTCGCCCAAGAAGAAGCGCGACGTCTTCTGACCGGCCTCGCTGCGCAGGGTCCCCGGTCCGCACGGCGGTCCGGGGACCTTCTATTTTCGCCCGGCTTTCGTCGGAGCGCGTCGGCGCGCGGTCAACGCTCGGTCAACGTTCGGCCGCTTTGGGCGACACCTCGAGGATCCGGCCCGGCAGCCAGCCCATCTGGCTCTTGAAGTCGGTCGGCCGGGTGTATTCCAGCACGTAGATCTTCTTCCCGGCCACGTGGACGTCGATCGGACGTCCGAGCGGCGCCAAGAAGGTCGTCGTCCGCGCCGTCCATCCGCCGTCCGTGCCGCGGTCCAGTCTCACGCTCAGCACGTCGAACCCGGTGTCCGCGCCGCCGACACCCGGGATGAGGTTGCCGAAGCGCCCGACGAGGAATCCGTTCCTCGACCCTTGCGGCCAATCGTCGCCGAGCCAGGCGATGCCCGCCGGCGAGCTGTGCGGCGTGAAGGTGCCCGTCGGCTTCCCGTCGAGCAGCGCGGCCGGCCCGAGGTTCATCACCGGCAGCACGAACTTCTGTCCCGCCGGGGCGTCCGGCGTGTGCGGATACCACTTCTTGCCGGCCGGCACGTCGGTGAGCTGGTACGGGAAACCGTGGTGCTCCGGCGCCTCGCCCGGCTTCGGCGGCGTGATGAGATCCATCTCTTCGCCCGCGTGCGCGTCGGGTCCGTTCGCGATGGTGAACAGATTGCCCGAGGCGTCCCAGCCGAAGCTGTACGCGTTCCGGATGCCGCGGGCGACGACCTCCAGCACCGGTGTGGCGGCCATCGGGTCGAAGCGCCACAGCGACGCGGTGATGTCGGTCTCGCCCATCTTGCCAAGGTTCGGCGCGTCGCCGGTCTCGCCGCCGTCCGTGCGCGATCCGCTGCTCAGGTAGAGCAGGCCGTCCGGACCGAAGCGCAGGTCGGACACGCCATGGTTGTAGGGCCCGATCCCGTACGGATAGCTCGTGCGGAACCACGGCTTGGGCGCGACCGGATCCCCGTCCGCGTCCGCTGCGCTGGTGCGGTAGATGCCGACTTCATTGGTCACCAACGGACGGCTGTCGACGCGCTGGTTGAAGCTGATCCACAACCGCCGCTGGGCATCGAGCGCAAGGCCCAGCGTCGAGAACTCGCCGGCCCGGAGCCCGACATAGTCGGCCGGCCAGACGATCTGCTTGAACTTCTTCGTCGGAAGGTCGAGCCGCCACACCGCTCCGCCTTGGCCGAGCACGTACAGCTTGCCGCCTTTGCCGTCGCTCGCGATCCGCGTGGCGAAGTCCGGCAGGCGCGCGAGCTCCTTCAGATGGAACCCGTCCGGCGCCGTCGGGAGCGGGCGGAAATCGCTGGCCTTCTTCAACGCCTCGTAGGTCTTGAACTCGGTCGTCGCCCGGATCCGGGCCACCTCGTCCGGGACGACCGGAGCGGCCGTGTTGCCCCACGAGTTCATCGTGAAGGTGAGCACGTCCGCGACCTGCGTGTCGGTCAGGACGGCGGCCGGCATCTGGCCGTGGTAGGCGCGGCCGTTGACGGTGATGGGGTCCTTGAAGCCGGCCACGACCGCGCGGATGGCGCCGTCCCGGTTCGCCGCGAGCCAATCGGATCCGGCGAGCGGCGGATACGTGCCCGGGGTGCCGCGCCCGGTGACCTGATGGCACATCGAACAGTTGGCCGCGTAGAGGATCTTGCCGCGCCCCAGGGACGCCGCGAGCCCGGGCGCCGGATCGGCCGCGAAGACGACCGCCGTCGCCGCCATCGCCGAGACCCAACTCACGACGGCAAAACTTCCGGGGAAACGCATGGCGCGGACGGTAGGAACCCGATCCGCCAAGTCAACGCGCGCAGCGACGCGGGCGCGATCGGGAGGGCGGACTTTCCAGTCCGCCCGGAGTTGCCCGTGTCCCGGCGCTTAGGATTTTTCTCGGGTCTTGCCCGCTACTACCCGGCAAAATCGCATGTCGAAGGATTCGCCGGAACTCGCCCGGCACTTCCGGGTGCTCCGTGCGCCGCGGGTGGGATCGGAAGCGGCGGCCGCTCGTAGCGCAGACTGGCAGTCTGCTGTGTCGCCGGCTGGTAGCCGGCCAGGGCGGCGGTGATCCGTTCGGCCTGGAAATATCAACGCTCAGCGGGTTGCCAACCCGCGAAACAGCAGACTGCCAGTCTGCGCTACCTCACCAGTTATGTCCGCGCACTTCCCATCGCTCCGCGCGGCGCTCGCGGGTTGCCAACGGTCCGAACCACTCGCATCCTCTCACGTGATGAACCCACATGATTTCTACGTCGAACGCGTGGTGGACCTGCTGGATCCCGCGGCCAACCGCATCCTGGACATGTCCGTGGACGAGGCGCGCGCGCGGGTGCTTAGCGGTGATGCTGCGAAGGTCACCGAGATCGACGGCTCGTTCGCTCTGCTCGCCCGTGACGGCAAGACCATCCGCATGGCCCGCTCGCTCGACCGGCCGATGCGCTACTTCCTTGCCAAGCGCGCCGAAGGCCCCGCGCTCATCGTCGCCGACCGCATGGACGCCCTCTACTCGCAGCTCCAGAAGGAGGGCCTCGCCGACCAGTTCCATCCCAGCTACACGCGCATGGTGCCGGCGCACTACGTCGTCGAGATCCAGCTCATCGGCTGTCCGGATCCCGATCCGACCTACACGCGTTTCTTCACGCCGGAACGCGATTCGCTTCCTGCCGACCTCGACGAGATCGGCCGCTGTTATGTCGGCGCGCTGGTGGACGAGATCGCCAAGCAGTTGCGCGCGTTGCCCGAGACGGCTCCCATCGGCGTCGCCTTTTCCGGCGGCGTGGACAGCGGGTTGGTCTTCCTCGCGACCTATTTCACGATGCGGAAGCTGGGGATGAGCCTCGCGCGGTTGAAGGCCTTCACGCTCAGCTTCGGCGACGGGCCGGACCTGGCGCAGGCGCGGGAATTCCTGGGACGCCTCGGCCTCGGGCTGTTCTTGGAGGAGATCCACGCGGACCCGGCGGAACTCGACCACACCGAGGCGCTGCGCGTGCTGGAGGACTACAAGCCGCTCGATGTCGAGTGCGGCACGATGGCGCTCGCGCTGTGCCGCGGCATCCGGCGGCGCTATCCGGACTGGCGCGTGCTCCTCGATGGCGACGGCGGCGACGAGAACCTCAAGGACTATCCCATCGAGGAGAATCCGGAGCTGACCATCCGCTCGGTCGTCCACAACCTGATGCTCTACCACGAGGGCTGGGGCGTCGGCCGCATCAAGCACTCGCTCACCTACAGCGGCGGCCTGAGCCGCGGCTACGTGCGCACCTACGCGCCGGCGCGGAAGTTCGGGTTCGACGGCATCAGCCCGCTGATGAGTCGCGGCGTGATGGCGGTGAGCGAGGGCATCCCCTTCATCGGCCTGACGAACTACGACGTGCCGACGCTCTACTCGCTCAAGGGCGAGGTCGTCCGCCGCGGCGTGAAGGCGCACTTCGGCGTGGACATGCCGGTGTTCGAGAAGCGCCGCTTCCAGCACGGCGCGACGAGCAAGGAGACGCTGCGCGCGAAGCTACCCGCGCAGGAGGCGGTGTACCGGCGGCAGTTCTTGGCGATGTATCAGTGACCAGAGAAGCCCTTAACCGCCGTCTAGCTGCGAAGGGGAGATAGTTTTTGGAAACCAGTTCAGCTTGGCTTTGTTCGCTGGATTGCTTCTCGCCGTTGTTTTTCTAGTTCGCGCATCAGATGATTCGGCCAAGGACAGATGCCCGAGACCCATCGCGCCCGCCGTGTCCACCGGGACTGGGCTGCTGCTGGAGCCGGCGTTGACGCTGCCGGAGTTGCCCCCCCGCGAATTCGAGGAGGTTCCAATTGTGGCGGATTCGCCACAATTGGGGCCGGGCAAGGCCGGTCGCCGTGGATTCACGCTCAATCCGAGGCCTTGGACAAGGTTGGCTTTCCCGTCGCACTTCGATAGCTTGCTGCCATGCAAGTCGACTACACCGTTCAGGTCTGGAGGGAGGACGGGCAGTTCATCGCGCACGCCATGCCGCTGGACGTCGCCAGCGCCGGTGATTCGCCCGAGGGCGCTCGCCTGGCCGTGGACGAGGCCGTGAAGCTGTTCCTCCGGACCGCGGCCGAGCACGGAACGCTGGACGAGGTGCTGGAGGATGCCGGTTACCGGCGCGTTCGTCAGGAATGGCGCGGTCCCGCTTGGCTCGGGGTCGAACAGCGCTCCTGTCTCGCCGTCGCATGACCTGCCATGCCGAAGTTCGCCCCGGAGCATTGGCGCACGGTTGAAGCGGTGTTTTTGGCCGCGGGTTTCACGTTTGCGCGTCAGGAGGGAAGCCATCGCTCGTACGTGAAACCGGGCGTGGCCCGGCCGGTGGTCATCCCCGCCCACAAGGACGTGCCGGTGTTCGTCATCCGGAACAACCTCAAGACGGCCGGGTTGTCGCGGGACGATTACTTCCGCCTGTTGGAGCAGGTGAAATAGCCCGGCAGTGCGCCGCATCCCCCATGCGAAATAGATCTATCTCGCTTCGTTTCGTTCTGCTCACAGGCCTTTTCATTGCCGCGATTGCGTCGACCGAGGCTGCGGAGGATGCAGGCAAAATCCAAACGCCGAAACCCATCGCCCCCGCCGTGTCCACCGGGACGGGGCTGCTGCTGGAGCCGGCGTTGACGTTGCCGGAGTTCACCCGGGAGAAGTTCGCCGCGGCCATGGCCACCGTCGGCCCGGAAAAAATCCAACGGCCGTGGACCAATCCGGTCGTCACGCTGCCGCCGCATCCGCGCGCCGACGTGAAGGGACTGACCGAGGCTGAGGTGAAGGCTTACATGACCGAAGCAAAGCGGCTTTTCAGCCGCGGCGAGGCGGTGCCGCTCTCGGACGTGGGCCTCATCAGCACGCAGGAGGACGTCATCCGCAAACCGATGCTCAACCACATCGCGGCGTTCTCCAACTCGGTGGCGCGCGTCTATCTGCTCGTGCAGAAGACCTCGACCGACACGGGGTGGTCCTATTTCTCGATCGTGCAGGACATGACCCTGACGCCGGTGCTCGACTACTTCGCCGAGCTGAAGACGGACGGCCCGAAGTTCGAGGGGACGAGCTGCTACAAGTGCCATTCCTCCGGTCCGCTGGCGATCCATCCGGCCCGCGAGGACCTCGTGCTCGACGCTCCTTTGGCGGCCGCGATCGGACGGCACATCGCGGAGCAGCCGCGCTCGAGGTACTTCTTCCCCGAGGATTCGCCGAAGCCGGACCCGGGCAAACCGCTCACGCTGAAGTTCTGCGCCCGGTGCCATGCCGAGGACGGCGACCGCGACGTGCTGCATCAGGTCCATTCGCACGCCATCCGGGTGCTGGTGGACTTCGGCTACATGCCGCCGAACCGCCGCCTGAAGCCCGAGGAGATCGCCGAACTCAAGGCATGGCTGGACCCCAAGCCGTAGCCGTCGCTCCGTCTGGCTGGAAACAGAGGTTGTCATGGTTCGATCGACGGACCGACAGCTCGGTCAGGGTGAAGCCGTGATCGACGCGGAAGGCATGGATACGGCCATGAAGGCCAGCAGTCCGAGAACAAGTCGCCGGGGAGATTGCGGCGATCTGTCCGGTGGTCATGGATGGGAGACGGGGGAGGATGTCGGTCATTCCACGCAAGGATGCCATCCCGCGCACCGGTTCTATCGATAGCCCTCTCCGACACCACGGCCTTCAGCCCGCGGTACCCCTTGGATGCTATTTCACAGCCGCCTCCACTGTCGCCAAGGCAGTCAGTGAATCGGCGTCGCGGCCGCCGGCCCAGGCGATGCCGCGCAGGCAGAGCACCCGCCACAACGGGTCGTCCAGCGTCCAGAAGTAGTGTCCGAGGATGCTCGCGAAGACGCGCCCCTGGCCGCGCTGGAAGGTCCAGACCAACGGCCGGTCTGCGCCGTCCATGGCCGCCGTGGCCAGCACGGTGACCCGCGCCGGATCGCCGATCATCGGCCAATAAGGCTCGTCGAGGAACGGCAGCCATTCCGGCAGCCCACGCGTGAGCGGATGGCCCTGGGCAAGGTGCAGGTCGAAGGCGGTGTGGCGATATTTCACCGTGGCCGGTTGCGCCGACAGGCCGATGCGCTCGGCCAGCTTCTCGGGCTCGGTGTCGGCGATGGTCGCGGAATGCAGCACGACCACGCCGCCGCCACGGTGCTGATAGGCATCCAGCTGCGCGTACCGGGCCGCGCTCCAATCGTGGTTCCAGAAGTAGAAGACCAGCACGTCGGCGTCCGCGAACTGCGCCGCGCTCGGCCATTCCCAAGCCGTGGCGACGTCGACGTCCGGCAAGGTGCCGAGCAACCGGTGCCACTTCGTTTGCCACGCCGGGTAATCGTGCTGGCCCGGCCCGTGGTCCTGCTTCGAGGCGACGAGGACGACCTTCAACTTTGGATCTCCGACTTTGGACGTCGGACGTTTGAGGATCGACTCCACCTCGGCCTTCGTCCGCGTCGGGGGCTCCTTGAGCAGGAAGGTCATCAGGTCGTCCACTTCGGGTGGCTTCAGGCTGTCCAGCAGGCCGGTCGGCATCAGGCTCCGGCCGGTGGGATGCAGGTCTTGGAGGTCGGCGCGCGGGATGGTCGTGTCCTTGCCGGTGGCGTCGGTCAGCCGGACGGCGTCGTCGGTCGAGGACCGCACGAAACCGGTCACCGTCTCGCCGTTCTTCAGCAGGGCCAGGTAGGTCACGTGGTCCGGATGCAGCGTGGCGTCGGGATCGCGGATATCCCGCAGCACGCTGGTGGCGTCGCGGTGGACGAGGTTGCTCAGGTCGGGTCCGACGGTCGCACCTTCGCCGCGGATGCGATGGCACTTCGCGCACTGGAGCTTCTCGCCGAAGAAGTGGCCGCGGCCGTTCTCCCAATCGCCGGTGACCGCGGAGGTCGCACGGCTGTCGGTGCCGGAGGACCCGGCCGCGGCGGGCGCCCAGGGCACGCGGAACAAGGCGAGCGGGACATTCGCCCAGTTCGTCGCAGGCAGCGTGCGGAAGGCGATGCGCGGGGCCGGGCCGGGCCGGATGGTGCTAGTGGACGCGCCTTCGATCCGTAGGCCCGTCTCCTGCGGCGATGCCGTCGTGTCGGGCGGCGAGACCTTCCAGAGGAAATCGAACTCCGGATCCGACGTCTGGGTCTCGGGCGATTGCCAGACGAACTGATGGAGGCCGGCGGGCAGGTAGGCCTTGGTGGTGACGGACATGCCGAGACCGTCGCGCGCGGCGCGGAAGGCATCGTGCGCGGCGGATCCTCGGATCAAGGCGTCTGCGACCTCGGCGTCGGGATGCGGTTGCCAGAGACGACGTTCGGGTTTCCCGGGCGAGGTGAGCGCGGCCTCGACGCCGGATAGGTCATAATCCAGGTCGAGCGTCGCTCCGGCGCCCGGTTCGCCGGCGGCCTTCACGCCGGGAAGCATCAGGGCGTAGGTCACGGCGAGCGGATGCGGATCGGTGCCGATGACCAAGGTCCGTCCGCCGTCCTCCAAGCGGGTGCGATGGACGGCCAGATGCCCGCGCGGCGTGGCGGCTTGTTGTCCGACGACGGCGTAGGGCGGTTTGAGCGTCTCGAAACGATCGGCGGCGCGGACGTATTCGCCGAACTCGATGGACGGCGTCGGCGCTCCGGCCGAGGCGGCCTCGAGCGGCCGGTCGAAGGCCACGCGCACCTCGGTCGGGGTCGCCGGCCAGACGGCGACCGGTTGGGGCGCCTTCGCGTCGGTGTAGGAGATCTTGAAGATCTTGCCTTCGCCTTTCGGGCCGGTGCCCCAATCCGGCGGACCGCTGTGGCAGCAGACGTAGAGATCGCCTTTCGGCGAGATGGCGAGATCCATCGTGAGCATCGAGAGGCGCGCGATGAGATGGCTTTTCCCGACATAGCCGCGGGGCGTCTTGACCAGGCGCGTGCGCCAGATCTTGCCGCGGGATTCGCCGGCGACAAAGGCGTCGCCTTCCCAGGCGGCCGGACCGAAGAGCCCTTGCGCCGGCGCGGCCGGAAGCGGGGCGCGGACCGTCACCGGCGTATCGCCGTTGCTGCCGGGCGGCAGCGGCGGGGCAGGGGGCGCGTCCTTCCGGCTCCGCGGCACGGGGACGGGCGGAGCAGGGAGGCGCGTGGTGGAGGGGGCGGACAACGAGGTGGATCTCGTGGCGGCGTCGGCGTTGAGCGCGGCGCGGGGTTCGTTGAAGACCAATCCGCAGGTGCTCTGGTGCTGCGGGCCGAAAGCGACGACGGGCGGTTCGCTCACGATGTCCGGGAGCCAACGGTCGTGGCGGGGCGGGAAGCCGTAGTTGCGGCCGATGACGATGTGGTTCAGCTCGTCGAGCGGATTGCCGTCGGGCATCCAGGTCTCGCCTTCTTGGTCGGTGTTGAACAGGTCGCCGGCGCGGTTGAAGGCGAGCGCGTAGGGAACGCGGATACCGGTGGCGATGGTGGCGAGGTTCTTGGAGCGCGGGCTGAAGCGCTGGATGGTCCCGCGGCGCGACGCGATGTCGTAGAGCGAGACCTCTTCCTCGGGATCACCTTCTGCGGCGCGTCCGTTCGCGGCCAGCCACGCCTTGTCCTCCGGCCGGAGGTCCTTCCGCTTCCGGAGGCGATAGGCGTTGGAATAATCCGCGACGAGCAGGCCGAAGTAGATGTTGCCCGCGGGATCCAGCGCCAGGGCGGCGGCATCGACGCCGCCGCTGGTGCCGTCGGTCGCGGGCCAATCGGACACGACGACCTCCTCGGCGTCCGCGCGGCCGTCCCGGTCGGTGTCGCGGAGCAGCGACACTTTGCCATGGGACGCGACGTAGAGGCCTTGGGTGGTCCACGCCATGCCCACCGGGACGCTGAGGGTGGGGCGGTCCCAGAACGGTTCCGCGGTGTCTTCCAGACCGTCGCCATCGGTGTCGCGCAGACGCCAGACGCGGCCGTCGTAGCCGAGGGCGGTCAGTGTTCCGTCCGGCGCGAAACGGAGGTTGTTCTGGTTCGATAGACGGACCGGCAGCTCGGTCACGGTGAAGCCGGGGACGAGCATGCGGACGACCGGGTCGTGGGTCGCCGCGATCGACGCGGAAGGCATGGATACAGCCATGAAGGCCAGCAGTCCGAGAACAAGTCGCCGGGATGTCACGGCCGGACGCTACGCAGAGACGACCCGGCGGAAAGGCGGAAATGGGGGCAGGGGAGGGAAAAAGCACAACATCGGACGCTCGCCAGCCCCCCCGGCACAAACCCCTTTACACATCGCGGTCCGTTCCCATCCTTGCCCCCATGTCCGTGACGAGTGTCCCGGCCGCGACGGGCAGACCGGCGGCCACGACGGCGGGTCCGACCGCGTCTATCCGAAAAAATCCTCTCCTTGACGAGGCCATCACCCGGTCCCAGGCATTTCTGCTCTCCGAGCAGAAGCCCGAGGGCTATTGGGTGGGCGAGCTCATCGTCGATTCCACGTTGGTGGCCGACATGGTGGTCTTCTATCACTGGTGGGGACGCGTGGACAAAGAGTGGGAGCGCAAGGCGATCAACCACCTCTTCGAGCGACAGCTCCCCGACGGCGGCTGGAACATCTATCCCAACGGCCCGGCCGAGGTGAACGCCACCGTCAAGGGCTACCTGGCTCTCAAGCTCGCCGGCGTGCCGGTGACGGACCCCCGGATGCTGAGCGCCCGCGCGATGGCCAATGCCCTGGGCGGCGTGCCGCGGATGAACACCTTCTCCAAGCTCTATCTCGCCCTCATCGGCCTGATCGGCTGGGACCACGTGCCGACCGTGCCCTGCGAGGTGCTGCTCATCGGCAAATGGTTCCACGTGAACTTCTGGGACATGAGCAACTGGTCCCGCGCCATGCTCGTGCCGCTGGCGATCATCAACCACTTCCGTCCCACCCGCCCGCTGGCCCACGGCGTGAACCTCGACGAGCTCTACCCGAACGGGAAGCTCGAGCTGAACGACGCCCTGCGGCCCCGCTACTTCGACTTCAGCCTGCGCAACGCCTTCCTCTGGCTCGACCGGTTGCACAAGGTCGCCGAGGGGTTCGCCCGCCAGGGGCTCCATCCGTTCCGCAAGACCGCGCTGAGGCGCTGCGAGGCATGGATGCTCGAGCGCTTCGAGGGCAGCGACGGGCTCGCCGCCATCTTCCCGGCGATGCTCAACGCCCTCATCGCGCTCAAGGCGCTGGGCTATCCCGACGACCATCCGGAGGTCGTGCGCGCCCACCGCGAGCTCACCAAGCTGGAGCACCATACCCAGGATTCGATGCGGATCGAGCCGTGCTTCTCGCCGGTGTGGGACACCGCCATCGTCCACATCTGCCTGCGCGAATCCGGCGTCCCCGCGTCGCATCCGCGCATGAAGCAATCCGCGTCATGGCTCATGGACAAGGAGATCCGCTTCAAGGGCGATTGGACCCACAAGAATCCCGCCGACGTCGAGCCCAGCGGCTGGGTCTTCGAATACGCCAACAAGTGGAACCCCGATGTCGACGACACGGCCATGGTCGTGCTCGCGCTGCGCACCACGCCCACCGACGACCGGCGCCGTCGCGACCAATGCGTCGCCCGCGCGCTGCGCTGGATGCTGACCTTCCAGTGCAAGGACGGCGGTTGGGCCGCTTTCGACAAGGATTGCACCAAGAGCATCCTCGAGAAGGTCCCCTTCGCCGACCACAACGCGATGCTCGACCCGGAATGCGCCGACATCACGGCACGCATCCTTGAGCTGATGGGCTATGAGGACTGGTCGCTCGACGACCCGCAGGTCAAGGCCGCCATCCGCTACATCCAGAACCAGCAGGAGTCCGACGGTTCCTGGTACGGCCGCTGGGGCGTGAACTACATCTACGGAACCTGGCAGGTGCTGCGCGGCATGCGGGCCCTCAAGATCGACATGTCGCAGCCGTGGCTGGTCAAGGGACGCGATTGGCTCCGCTCGGTGCAGCTCCCCGACGGCGGCTGGGGCGAGCGTTGCAACACCTACGACGATCCTATCTTCAAGGGCAAAGGCCCGAGCACCCCGTCGCAGACCGCTTGGGCCGTCATGGGCCTGTGCGCGATGGGCGACCCGGACGATGGATGGCTCCGTCGCGGCGTGGATCATCTGGTCCGCACGCAGAACGAGGACGGCTCGTGGACCGAGGACGAGATCACCGGGACCGGGTTCCCGAAGGTGTTCTACCTCAAGTACGACATGTACCGGAACGCCTGGCCGCTGCTCGCGATGGCGACCTACCGGAAGCTCGTCCAAGGCCGCGAAGCCGGCGACGAGCGGGGATGATGGTGCGGACCGTCGGTTCCAGAAGCGGAGGACCTGCCCGTGAAGTTCTCTCCGTGGCTTCGCGCGGCTTCCTCCGGTATCGTCGCGGCGTGACCCGATCCGTCCGCGGTTGGCTGCCGCTCTTCCTGCTCGCCGGAGCCGCGCGCGCCGGGCAGGTCGAGTTCCGCGCGCCCCGTGCCGTGTCCTACGAGATCGCGACGGCGCAGGCGACCAAGGCAACGAGCGGCCCGAAGTGGCTCGCAGCGGTTCCGGTCGGCGGTGGCAAGCCGGTCCGCATCGGTGATCGCGTCGTGCTCCGGCTCTCCGACACGAACCACCTCGCCGCCCTGTCTGCCGCCCACGGGCTGGTGCCGTCAGGGACGTTCGACGACCGCACGTACCTGCTCCAGGCCACGGATGCCGCTGCGGCCGTCCACGCCTCGGAGGCGCTGTCGCGTCTTCCCGGGGTCGAGGCGGCGGTGCCGGTGATGCAGCGCCAGGCCCGGAAACATTTCGCCTTCGCGCCGGCACCGGACGATCCGCTCTTCGCAGAGCAGGCCTATCTCGATGCCGTGGTGCCGGACGGCACGGTGCCTTTGCCGTCCGCGCCCGACATCGCGGTGCGCGGGGCATGGGCCGTGACCCGGGGCAGAGGCGTCACCGTGGCGGTGGTGGACGACGGCGTGGACCTCGACCATGCCGATCTCTCGCCCAACGGGGTCGGACCGCACAAGAACTTCGTGGATCCTGCCGGCACGGGAAGCCAGAGCGGGACCTTCCAATATCATGGCACCTCCGTCGCCGGCCTGATCGCGGCCCGCGGGGGAAACCACATCGGACTCTCGGGAACGGCCCCGCTCGCCGGGCTGGCCAGTTGGGTCATCTTCGACACGCTCGACAACCTGCCGGACGAGGCCGGCATGGCGGCGATGTTCTCCCATGCGAACGACACGGTCGCGGTGCAGAACCACTCGTGGGGCAACTCCGATTTCGATGTGCTCGAGATGGGTTTGGCGGAGGCCCTCTCGGTGTCGAACGCGGTGACCGCGGGCCGCGGCGGCCTCGGCGTGGTGATGGTCCGCTCCGCCGGCAACACGAGGGATAAGGATTACAACTTCCGCAGCGGCGTCGGCGACGCGAACCAGGACGGCTACGCCAACGATCCGCGCCAGATCGCGGTCGGTGCGGTGGGCGCCAGCGGACGGGTCGCCAGCTACAGCACGCCCGGCGCCTGTGTCTTGGTGGCGGCGATGGGAGGCGACCAGCGCGACGGATCGCCCGGTCTGCTCACGACCGACCCTTCCGGCACCAGCGGCCTCAACCGGTCGTCGGGAGCTTCGGGAGATTACGCTACCGGCGCCACCGCCTTGGTGGGGACGTCCACATCCGCGCCGCTGGTCTCCGGCATCGCCGCACTGATGTTGTCGGCGAACCCGCGCCTCGGTTGGCGGGATGTGCAACAGATCCTCGCGCTCTCTTCCCGTCACATCGACCTCACGGACCCGGACCTCGGGACCAACGGCGCCGGCTTTCGCGTCAGCCACAACGTCGGCTTCGGCGTGCCCGACGCGGGAGCCGCGGTCCGCCTCGCGCTGGCATGGAGCAACCGTCCGCCGGCGGTGGAACTGCGGTTCACCAACGCGTTGCCCCAAGCGATCCCGGACGACGGACTGCGCGTGTTCGTGACCGGGACCGGTGTGCCGGCGGCGTTGTCATCGTTGCCCGCGAGCGGGTCGGTCGGGATCCATCCGGACATCCCGACCGCGAGCTTGCGGTTGGTGGATGTCGGTCAAGCCATCAGCGCGCCCGGGAAGGACTTCACCGGTGCCGGGATGCTCATGACCCGGAAGCCCGGGACCTTCGTCGAAAAGATCAGTTTCGCGGCCGGCGCGGGCGCGGCCTTCGCTGTCATCGTCAACAACGAAGGCACCGACCAACGAACGATCATGCGCGACACGGGATTCGTCGCCATCCCGGCGGTGCTGCTCGGCCGCGACAATGGCGAGGCCTTGCGCGCGCAGGTCGCGACCAATGCGGCCGTCCGGGTCTCGCTCGGCCTGGATCCCGCGCGCTTTTTGTTCCAGGTCGCGGAAGGGATGGTCGTGGAGCATGTCCAGGTCCGTCTCCATTGGCGGCATCCGCGCATGTCCGATCTGCGGGTCACGCTGCGGTCGCCCGCGGGCACGACCAGCATCCTCCATCGCCCCGGCGGCAGCTCGAGCGCTGCGCCGGACGGATGGGCCTATTCGTCGGTGCACCACCTGGGCGAAGCAGCGACCGGCACCTGGATCCTCTCGGTGACCGACGAAGCGACCGGGATGACGGGCACGGTCGATTCGGTCGAACTGGTCCTCCACGGTGTGCCGATCGCCGATGTCGACGCGGACGGGTTGGACGATGCCTGGGAGTTGGCGCGGTCCGGTTCCTTGGCGATGGGCCCGCGCGATGATCCGGACCATGATGGCCAGGACAACGCCGCGGAACAGTTGGCCGGCAGCGATCCGATGTCCTCAGGGACGCCGTTCCGGATCGGATCCACCGAGTTGTCGCCCGGTCGGGTCCGGTTGAGTTGGCCGGCGACGACCGCCGTGATCTACGAAGTGCTCCGGCGTGTCGCGGCGGACGGCCCGGAGACCATCGTGGGGCAGGTCCCTGGACGTTTCCCGGAAGCCGGTCTGGTCGTGCCTTCCGATGCGGCCGGAGCGTTCTTCCGCGTCCGCGCCAAGTGATACCGACTCCTGGTGGATACCGGTAGAACTCGGCTTCACGTTGTGGGCGGCTTGCCCTGCAAGCCGAGCGGGTCGCCGGGGGGGGCGACCCGCCAACGGCCCGAACAGAGATCACCCCGACTTGGTACGAGGCAGGTGCCGCGGCCCGTCGTCACGGTGCATTGATCGCGCCGGCTTGGGATGGATCCACCCAGCGGGAGACGGACATGGACGCCGCGTCGCTGTGGGCCTCGGACGGCGGTTTTTACAGCGTGCTGCCGTGCGTCCCGCCGGCAGACGGCTCGCACGGCGGGCGCGCACGGAAAGGTCCCACGGGGCGGGATTCGGCGAGCCTCTGCCGGCA
>Ga0209443_1001198_pt1 | contig 16637 bp, 21 predicted proteins | sample LauGreBMM110DCMD_2_FD_187571 | JGI IMG/M metagenome (GOLD analysis project Ga0209443, IMG submission 187571) | Freshwater lake microbial communities from Lake Michigan, USA - Su13.BD.MM110.DCMD (SPAdes) (version 2) | ecosystem: Environmental > Aquatic > Freshwater > Lake | place: Lake Michigan... | reverse complement strand
CCGCCGTTGAGCTAAGGGCACGATCGCGCCGGGAGCGTGTCGCGATGTGCGAAGCACACGCTGGCACCGCTGCCGCTGACATTCTCGCCGCTCTAAGGTGGCACCGATGAACCGCCCTTCGTTCCTCGACCGCCACCCCGCGCTGGCTCTGTTGTTCATGCTTCTCCTCTGGCTCGCTCTCGGTCTCGCGGAGGGCCTGGGCTACTGACTGGCAACACGGGAGCGGTAGCTCTTGTCAACCGTGACAAGCTGGCAAGTCACGGTATATTGTGGGTATCGGTTCTGGCGGGGACTGATGCTCATAGCAAAAGGGACATCTCCGGTAACGGGGGTGTCCCTTTTTGTGCGTTATGGCTTTGCCGTTTGATACGGATGCCGCCATGCAGGAGGCGAGGCAGAGCCACTATCCCATCGCTCCTTCCGCTCCCTCACGCCCTTCCCTTTGTGCATATCGCGGAAGCAGTCGCCGAGGGAAGTCCACGCAATCGTCTTCCCGCTCGGCGTCATCGGCGAGACATCGCGGATGGAGGCAGTGGCAATGATCCGGTTTCCCCGCAGCCCTTTGACCACGAACCGGAGGGTGCTGTCATCCCAGCGGCACGAGACGGTCGAGTTGTCAGACAAGCGGACACGGTAGCGGTCGTTGTGCGTCAGGTACAGTCTAGTCATGGCTTGATCCCGATTAAGGCGGCGGCTTGGGTGAATCGTGTTTCGATGTCTTTGATATTCGCGTCGATCTTTTTTGCTGACACGGGCACTCCGAACATCTCGCCTTTTGTCAGTGCTTCTTCGACGGCCCGACACCGGACGGCAATCGTCTCGGCGTGGTGCGCGAGGGTGCGGATGTGTTTGCGAAGTTGAGCGGGGGTCATCGGAATCGTTGCATGGTTTTGTGTACTACCTCTTCGATGGCGAACACGGCATGAACCAACCCGATCATCGCGAGGCACCCCAGCGGCCAGAGGTACGGGGTAGGGATAGTCATGCCTCCTCCTGCGGGTGCAGGATTTTGCCGATGGCATCAACTAGCCGTTCGACGCCCCTTGACCGCTCGTACCCACTGATAAACTTGATTACCCACTGCTTGTGCAGGGTGTCAATCGCGGCGAGTTGTTCGCGCAGCCGTATCACTTCGTCTGCCATGTCCTCGCTTTCAAACTTGCGTAGCACATCAACCACATCCTTTTTGGTCATGCCTCCTCCTCTTCGTCTGCGCCGAACTCTGGCAGCGGGTCCAACTGCTCCCCCGTGTCTCGGTCTTCTTGCCACTGTGCCTTGGCCCTCCGTTTGACAGCGGCATCATACGCTCGCTCAAAGTCTAGCCCGTCGTCTTCGCTCTGAATGTCCCAGTCATCGAACGTCATCGCTCCTCCAGTATCCAGATGTGAATGGTTGCACCAGCGGTGTGCTTGTCCGGTTTGACAAACTCCCATTGTTCTTCTCTGACTTGACTGTCGTCGAGCCACACGCCGCCGCCTTCGGTGATCCCGTCCTTGAGATTCTTCGACCAGTTGAAATCGCGGCGGCGTCGGTCAGGCTCACGCACGATCACGCGCAGCCCGACATCACACCCGACCACAGGCCACTGCTGTGCCGTCGCTGCCTCCACCGACAGTGCTGCAATCAGCGCCTTGCTTGCTCGGTATGGCTTTGACAGAATGAATCGCGTCACATACTTCCGGTTATCACTGCACAAAGCAAGCCACGGGACATCAAACGTCAGCATTAGTTTCGCTCCTTCCATCGCGGCAGCATCGTGCCGTGGACTTCTTCTTCTTCGCGGATACTCGGCACACGCTGTGTCAGGCGCAGCGTTCTAAAGTCCCACTGCACGGGGATGTCACACATCCCACCGATACGATTCTTATCCACGATCAACCATGTATCTGCCAACTGACCAGAGCGCGTGAAGCGCGAGTGATCGAACAACAAGACTTGGTGGCTGTCATTCTCAATCGCACTGCCGCCCATTAAGCCCTGACTAATCGGGCGTTCGCTTCGTGCCGCGCTGGTCTGTCGATTGAACTGCGACAAGGCGACCATGCGAATGTTGAATCGCTGTGTGAGTTCGCGTATCTCATGCGACACCGCTTCGATGCGATCATGGATGTGGCTGGTGTGTGCGACCGATGCCAGTTGCAGGTAGTCCATGATGAAGTAGCTGGAGCCGTGCGTCTCCGCGTGATACTTGATACACGCGGACACATCGGCCATGCGTGACAACGGGCGACGATTGACAAGCACATGACCCCCGGTGCGCTCCCGGATGTGATCCAGTGCGTGTGCTGCTTTTTGATAGGCGTGTTTGTCAAACGACGGACCCTGCTCCAGCAACGATACAGTCTCGTTGCCGACCACCGACAGCAGGCGCGTTGCCAATTCGCTGCGTCCCATCTCCAACGAGATGAACGTGACCGTCTCGCCGTACTCGATGGCTTTGGCAGCTAAGTTGATACCTATCAACGACTTACCAGTCCCCGTGTTGGCCCCGATGGTGACCATCCACCCCCGTGCGATGCCCACCCCACCCCCACCAGACCCACACACTCTGTTCCATGAGTCCAGTGGTGTCGGCACGGCATCCACCGGCGCGAGCTTCTCATCCAACATCTGCGTCAGCACATCACCACTGATGCTGTCAAACATCACGGCAGGTGGCTCTGCCCCAATCGGTGTGGTCGTGCCGATGATCGACTGCCACACGGCATCCCAGTCATCACCATGCGCTTGCACCGACTGGTGCAGATCGCACAGGTCTTTGACAAGGTGATCGTGATACTTCACATCGCGCAGGATGCGAGCCTTGGGGACTGACGCAGAGATCGCCGCGACCATTGTCGCCCCGCCCTCGTCTGGCTCTTGCCACACAATCACTTCACGCCCTGCCAACAGCGCGGCGTAGTCAGCCTTCCACTGTGATGCCCCTGACAGGCCGACCACGGTGACGCCACGCTGCCACCCTGCATGACAGTCGGACTCGCCTTCCACGATGACGACAGGCCCACTGGTGGATGCCGCCAGCACATCCAATCCGTAGAGCGGCACACCCTCGCCGTCCTTATCCCAGAACGTCCCCTTCCGTGTCCTACACTTCGTGCGGATCGTCGTGCCATCAGCGCGACGGTACGGGATCGCGACGAGTGTCTGTCCGTACTTCCCCACCCGTTCGACGACGCCAGCCTTTGCCAGCCCAGCCAGTGCCAGCCCTTTGCGCTCTGCATATTCATGCAGTGTCAGCCCCGTGCTGCTGGACTTCTCTTCGGGCAGTGTCACGCCGAGGATGTCGGCCAACGTCGCAAACGGTTCCGTAAACCCACACGCCGCGCAGCCCCACGCATGATCGCCAATCCATGCGCTTGCCTTGCCATCGTCATGCCGTGGGCAGCGGAACGAGAGCGTCTTGCCAGACCGCTTCGCCCCGTGCCCACGCATCAGCGATGCCACAAGAACACCCCGTGCATCAAGCGTGTTCACTCAGCACTCCATATCACGGACTGTCGTTTGATCGGCGGGATACCGTCGATGTGCGTGAAGCTCAGTTCCTCGACCAGCACCCGATCCTGTGGCAACAGCATCAGCGCATGATCCCGCTCCCGCTCCACGATCCACAAATGCTTGTGTTGACATGGCTCAAGACTGTATCCGTCTTGAACGTGGTCGATGCAATACCACATGGTGCCTTTGTCCTGCACGACCTTGTGGTTCTCGCTCAGGATGCCACAGGACAAGCCTGACAAATACGCTGGCTCCCATGCCTCGGCGCTCCAGCCGTAGCAGTCCCATGACACCAGCTCAGACAGCGGCAGCGGGACGTACTCGACCATCGCGCCACGCAGCGCATGAAGTGGCAAGTCCACGACCACCGCGCCGTTCTCTAGCAGCACATGACAGCCAATCGAACGACCAGTGGTGACACTCACCCCGATCCACACGGCAGGGACGAGGGCTGTCCGCAATGGATCACGCAACACGAAGCTGGGGATAACGTAGACGTAGCGATGGCGAGGCAAACTAATGTTATGACTCATCTCCCCTCCCGATAGCGTGAAATGCCCTTGTCAGTCACCTGCCACACGATCATCCTGCGCCCCGACGTTGAGGATGCCTTCACGCCAGAGTCCTCAACAAGACCCTGCGAGACCAACTCCTTGCGCCGTGTCCGCAGACCGCTATCGGATTGCGGTAGCCGTTCACTAAATGCGTACTCGCGCAACAGACGTTGGTCGTCCAGCGGACCACACTCGCGCAACACTGACAGCACGGCGTACTGACTCTTCCGCAGCGCGTCACTTGACAATGATGCGGCAGCTTCGTGCGAGGTCGATGGATCGGCGTGACGAGCGTGAGCAGTCAGCTCTAGTTCGCCTTGAAAGAGCGCGCTCATACTGCCGCCATCTTGTCAAACTCCTCGACATCCTGACCCGACCGTGCCCACTCGTCGCGAGTGCGACCGCCCACTGTCTGCTCACAAAACGTTTTCCACGACTCGTCGGTATAGAAACGGTGGATCGTCTTCCGATACTTCTGCTCCGTGCCGTTCTTCGTGACATACGCAGCGTAGCTACTTGCCGCCTTGGCGATGTCATCGCACGATACACCCGCCGTGCGAAGATCGCGATAGGCCACCACGAAGAGTGGATACGGACTCGGCACATCACGCTTCGGGAACGTAGCCCAGCAGTACGACATACATTGGGTGTCATCACCCGTTAGAGTATATCGTTCCTTTACTCGTTTGGGTGACTGCTCTGACGGGGGTGGGGTGACAGTCGTGACGGGGGTGGGTGACTCGGTAGACACCCCACCATCCAGCATCACATCGTACAGGTTCGTGCGTCCCATCCGTTCCGTCTTGCGTATGTATCCTGCCTCAATCAGTGCAGCCAGCGACCGCTGCACGGTACGCTCGGATAGGTTGCTCTCTTTTGCCAGCGTTGCGATGGATGCCCACACGTTCCCACCAAGGCGGTTGGTATGTGTCCCGATGGCACACAGGACACGCACATGGACATCAGTCAAACGGCTATCAGCAACGGCGGCGGCGGGGATGATGCTCAGGTTTGGCATGGCTCTCTCTTATTTTTTGGCGTGTCGGCTGTGGCTTCCGGTATTCCCACCACGCATCCGTCGTGGGTGACCTGCTCTCCAGAGCATCCGGTGGATGGCTTGGTGCGAGACGCCCATCACCGCAGCGACGGCTCGCATTGTCATACCGGAGTCATACAAATCAATCACCTTCTCGCGCTTGGCAAAGTTCGGCTTGTTACCACAGTGTCGCTCTTCGTCTTCATCACGCATCGTCTCCTCCCGTCAGTCGCTGTTGGCAAAACGCAGATACGTCGCAGTATCGCTCGCACCGCTTGAACTCGCCCTTCCGCTCGACAATGCTCTGCCCCTCGGTCGGGACACCAAGCCCCTCGCGGGTGTCGGACAAACGCACCGCTCGCTTGTTGCCGTCCTTCATCAAGGCAAACTTGGTCGGGCTGGCCCACCGCTCTTCGTCAGAGCAGGGGATGTGGACGCCGTTCGCCGCTGCTTGGTGCAGCGACACCCGATCAGCTACATAATCTTCCGTGTCTTGGATGTCCCAGACAGGGATGCGGAGCGACAGGATCGGAGACTGCGGGTAGTCGCTACTCCGCATCGCCTCCGACTTGCGCCAATCACGGAAGATGGCAATGACCTCCAGCTTGTTCACCTCATGGCCGTTTTTGACAGCCAACCAGCGCAGCACGTTGAGCTGGCGCGTCCATGCGTCCGACCCCCGGGCCTTGTAGACGGTCGTGACTTTGTAGTCGCTAATCATCTTGGCTTCGAGGTCCATCGAGTCGTACTGTCCGCTCACTTGCCAGCCCAGCATGGTGGCGTATAGGCGCTCCTCCACTACCATGCCATGACGGCGCATCCCAGCCCTCTCTAGCAAACTGTGGATAGCCTGACCGAACAGCGACCAGACCCTATCGCTGACATCTACCGTGATCTGGTCTTTGTGCTGACGGGTCAACTGCATGATCTGAGGCGCGTCGATCAGCTTGGTGGCCGATACATCACCTCCCCCGACATACGGATCGTTAGCAACGGCATCCACGATGGACTGTGGAAGGCCGTGCTTGTTGGTGATCGTGGTCATTAGCTGACAATCTGAATCTTGGGCGAGGGGACAGGGCCAGACTGGCCGTCCATGATATCGCGGGTGATCGACTGCAACAAGTCGATGATTTCTTTTGCCGTCTGCTCAGTGGTTGGGTCTGACAACATCGTGGCAAACTCTTGCGCGTTTTCGCGGTCGTCTTTCATAACCGACACAGCCAAACCAGTGAGACCCGTGAGGGTCGCGAACATTTCGGGAGACAGATTGATCGTGATGAACTTGTCCACTTAAACCTCCTTACTTATAGGTGACGAACTGAGCGATCTCATGCTGATTCCAGCGACGGACATACGCGACGGCTTCGTCGTGCGTCAGGCCAGCGGGGATAGCGATAGAGGCGGTGGTGGTCACGCGCCCCTTCGCGTCGCGGGTGACGCACTCAGCCGCCATGTTCGCGGTTGACAGCGCCGTCACTTGTTGGCCTGAATAAAGATGGTGGCGGCAGCGGCCTGAATACTGGTCGCGTCGAAGGGAATCTCGGCAGCTTCCAGCTTCATGCCCAGCGACATCATGGCCGCATCCACGCACTCGGCGTACAGGACGCCCAGCTCGGCCACCGACCGCTGGGGACGGGCAACAGGGGCAGGACGGGCCGCGACCGGAGCAGCCGCTTCGCCAGCCACGGCACGGTCGAGGTTCGTAAACTTGGTCCCGTTCTTGACGACGCGAGAGAAGCGGATCGTCTCGCCAATACAGGTCGTGGTGTCCAGCCCAAGGCGCTCCAGTCCACGCAGGGTGGACTGCTCGGAGATGTACAGTCGGGAGTCATCCACGCCAATGAAGAGCCACTGAGGGCCAAACTTGCCCAGTGAGGCTTCCGTGCTGGCGATGGTGATGGTGACAGGTGCGTCTTCTTCCAGTCTCATGATCGGCATAAGCGGGTCCGGTGTGTGTTGTCTATCGGTTGACTACTTGGCGAAAGGCAATGATACGCATGGTTGACTAAGGGCGCAAGAGGGGGGCAAAAGAAAATCCCCGCATGGCATGGCAGGGGATTTCTGACCTTTATATAGAGTGCAGTCGTCGTGCGCGGTCGTGGTCAATCGTTCTATTGAGGTAGTCTACGCCACTCGCCGCCGCATAATCGGCCAGCGACCGCACCGTCCCAAGGCCGTATGCCCCGCAGGATGACGGCACCTCGCACAGACTCCGCTGTCGGAGGTAGGACCGCGCATCCCGTTCCCACCACTTGACCTCTCGCTTGGCGTCCGCGTCCTTGTCCCAGTGGAGGGGGCGTGTCCCGCCAGCATTATAGAAGTGTCCGATGGGCATCCCGATGGGGTGCCAAATGTCCCACCCGTGGGTGAAGAGCCGCAACGCCAAGCTCTGTTCTTCCCCGTAGAAGTAAACTGCGGGGTCGTTCGGGAAACATTCCGCAAACCGACCGGGCGCAATAATCACCGCCGCCGAGACATGATACCCGCGCAGGGAGGGGGTGTTGTCTATCAAACGGCCCTCGTAGATCAGCACCATCCCCTTTTCATCGGAGAAAGTTGCTTCAAGGCGCGGAGCATGGTGGACGGCGGACTTGTCTGACCACGCCTCAATCTCAGGCACCCCGTCTTTTATGGCAAAGCCGGGAGGGTAGCTTGACAGGACGCTATTTCCGTTAAGGGCCAGCTTCTCAAACAGGGAGGATTCTGCCCATTCGTCCCACCCTTTCTTGAACGCCATGTGTGCGTCAAGCTGGATGTACATCTCCTCGCCTTCCCAGAGAGACTGCGCCACGTTCCTCGCCCAGCATACCCCGCGAGCGAAGGAGGCATCCACCGCACAGTAGGTGACCGACTTGGCAACGTCACCCTGAAGGGCAGGCCATCGGTATTGCGGTTCGCACTGGTCAACAATGCCAAACCGAATCCGCTCTGGGTACGTCGCCATCTCAATGGCATGGAGTACCGTTTGGACAAGCAGCGGGTCGCGGTATGACGCGATAGCGACAAAAATGCGTGGTCTTTTTAGTGCCATACAACCCTCAAAGAGAGAGTTGCATTGTACCACTGTGGTTGACTGTTGTCAAGAATCCCGCAGCTCACATCGCGGCGACGGCACTCCAGACCGCGATCAACCCACCCTTCGTCCGCAGTTCGACGGCGTTGGCCGAGGGGCTGCGGCGTGTTGCGCCCCACTGGATGTGTGGTCTGTCTGAGAAGTTCTCGTCGCTGATCGACCAGTTGCTATTCCAATCGCCACCCCAGACCAAGCCATGCCGTCTGGCACTGGTGCCCAACACGTTCCAGAAGTGGGGACCAGCGTTCCACTTCCGTTTGGCGCAGATGATGTCTACGGCCAGCCCATAGCCGTGCCATGTGTCGTCGGCGCTCTGAGAGTAAGTGACCACCCCACGGCCATCGTCGTAGGTCCGACCAAAGCCGTACAGGAACGCTTGCCGTTCGTTGGTCCGCATCGTCTCAAAGATTTGCGGCGTATACCCCCATGCCTTCATGTCCTCGATTACCCGTTTCACCGCTTCACGGAAGAACGGGGCAAGCAAAGCGATGTCAGGCTGGACGGGGACTTCAGCGGGTGGGAGGGGGAGCTTACTCACTTCTCGATCCTGCCTTCCATCCGACTGACTCGATCGCTGATGTCACGGGTCAGGTTGCAGATGTCGCGGATGTCGTCTCTCATCCCCTTTACGTCACGTTCCACGACTTTGACCGTGACCCGCATCATGCCCCACGACACGGCGATGCCGATGAAGCCCGACACCAGCGGCACCGCCATCGTCCACGCAGGATTGGTCTGGGCAAAGGCCGTCCCAGCGGCAGAGGCGGCACCGATCATGAGGGCCGTATTGGTTTCAGCGGTCATCGCTTGGGAACCCCGATTAAGACTTCTGATATTGCCTGCCCACGCTCACGCAGGATTCCAAGTGCAACCCTGCGATCTTCGGCAGAAAAGCTGCCATCTCTGCGAATCTGTGTACGCAAGCGGGAAAGTTTGTCAAGCTCCGTCTCTAGTGGCTGGATTTTCTTTGCCAGTTCAAGATCGTCCATGTTCTTTTCTGCAAAGTCTACCAGCTTGCCATAGTCGCCACGCCGTACAAGCTCGTTGTAATCAGACTCGATCTGCGTCAACTCACGCAAGCGGTCACGGGCTATGCTTTCTGGGTCGGTCTGCCCCTTATTGTTTGTGGTAAACCGCTCTGAGAACCGCCCAAGAAACGGGATACGGGATGTTCCAGCGGACGCCTCGGGCGCAGAAATGCCCGCTGCCCGTGCCCCTATGTCAAGAACCTTGGACATCTCGGCTCCCGCCGTACCAAAGGCATTGCGGATAAAGAAGTCCGTCTTCTCAGGGCTAACGCCAGCCTTTGCCAAAGCCCGCGCCACTGCCGATGATTCCTCGGTAACCTGCAACTCTGGAGAAAGCTGTGGCCGCGACACAATCGGCCTGTTCCTGAACAAGTCTTTGTTCATAAACAACTGCGTAGGGAGCGAAACCACTTCAGGGATAGGCAGCGTTCCCTCAAACGATGCGGCCCCAATGTCTGCCGCAGACCGCGCCAACAACTTCTTTGGCTCTGCTACCTGTGGGCTGGCGCTCTGGATCTCTCCAAAGAACGGGAGGTCTAGCCCAGCCTGTGTGGCATAATCTAGCGCCCGTTCAGGCATAGAGGCAAAGAGAAACCCCAACTCAAAGGGCTTCGGGATCTTGAAGAACCCAGTCTCTCCCGTCTCGGGGTCGCGAGCGCCTTCCCCCAAAATAGCACTCTTGGGGATCAACCAGAACAAATTGCGTTCCCAGACTGGGCGCGCCCAGTATTCTGGGTAGTCCTTGTTGACCATCCACAGTGCCACGGTGGGGGCAAACAGCATCCCAGCCGCCAGCCCAGACGTTTTTGGGTCTTTCAACATACGACCGAGCTTGGCCCAGCCCTGTACCTTTGCGTTCCAGAAGGGCGTTATTGCCGCAAAGTCTTTGACGGTCTTGCTCCCGCCGACGTTTGCAAACCGCAACGTCCGGTCCTGCGCGAGAAGTGCCGCCTCTGCTCCAGACATCCCCGACTTTATGCCTTGCTCAAACGCTGCGACGCGAGTGGCCTGCTCGCCAACGCTGCCAATCTTGCGAAGCGTTTCCCACCAGTTTGTCGGGATAATAAAGTCACTCGGGGAGAACCCCGGACCCTTTTCTAAGTTCTTGAGAATCTTTGCCGCGTCATTTGCATTGCGAACAACAAACCCTTCGGTGGACCCGCCGTTTGCCAAAAACTCCCGGTAGATTTTATCGTTGCCAAGGATTTGCTTAACCGCAACCATCGTTTGCCCGAATGGGCGTGCATACAACCCGGCCCCAACGCCAAGCCCTGCGCCAAGTATGAACCGTTTGATAGCATTTTCTTCAGAGTCAGCAGTCGCAGCCCCGAACGTTCCGCCAGAGAGTGCGCCGATTGCCCCCTCCCGTACAGCACGGGAATAGTCAGTGCGCTGAACCCCGGCCATTGGCACATCTCGGGTGACGTTTGCTGCTGAGAAATCGGGCAGTACCACAATACCGGCTGTCTTTATGTTTTTCAGCAGACTGGCAAATTTGATAAATGCGTTGCTTGATACGGCGTCCAGCCCAGTCAGCGCAGCAAGTATGTCTTTGTCGTTTACACGGTAGGTGTACAGCTTGCCGTTGCGGACCTGTTGGATGATATCCGGTCCCTTTGGAGGGGACATTGGATCGGCCTGTATCCGCTCAATAAGCGGCAGTCCGTCTGACCCAATCATCTTGTTATCGTCGGCAATGCTGAAGATAACATTGGACACACGTTGCTTTGATACGTCGCGATAGGTCTTTGCCGCGTCGGAAACAATCATCTCCAACGGGTCCGCTGTCTGCTCAAACATTTCAATGGCGCGGTCCATCCGACTAACGCCAGAGCTAGACACATTAAGCTTGCCGCCTCGCGCTCCCGGCGTGGTGCGGACGGGGCCAGCGTCTTTGATAGTCTCTGTGATGAGTGGCGTGTAGAAGTCGTCGCTCTTTATGATCGCATCATACGCTTCGTCGGTCAGCAGCCCCGCTTTGTACCGCATTTCCAGCAACTCGCGGTGCATCGCCGTCACGCGATCAGCAGCGGCAGCAATCTTTGGGTTCGCATTGCCCGCAAGCACTCCTCGCTCAAGTTCGTCCAGCGGGACAGCAGACTTTGCAGCTCCACCTGCTCCCCGAATCTGCAAGTCGCGCCGACCCTTCAGCAATGCGCGAACAAACCCTTTTTCTTTTTTGGAAAGTGTTCTCAGCAGCGGCGAGAGGTTGTCATACAGGTATCCTTGAGCCGCACGGCCAGACCCTTGCTTCTGTGCAATTAGCCCCGGAAGCTCTTTCCCTTGCTCTGGCGTCCCAAACCGTCGAGCGGCTTCTTCAAGCGGGTAAATCTCAGACACCAGCTTGCTGTACACCCGCTGCATCAGAGTCAGCATTGAAGGAGACTCTCCAGCACCCGCACGTTTCCCGGTGTTAATGGTCCTCAGAATTGGCGACAGTGCCAGTTCAAGCTCGTCATCAACAGACGAAGCGACCGCCGCCCCGCCCCTTCCGCGCATGGCGCGGCCAACCCCGACCCCACCAGCGGCCCCAGCAGCCCCGTACAGCAACGCTCGCTGCAAAGGGGACATACCGCCTTCGTCATCAGTCGCAACGCCAGCCGTTGCCCCAGCCGCAAACCCACCAAGCCCTTGAACCAACGCAGGGTTTGCAAGCCCAGACGGGATGTTGCCGGTACGACGAGCAGCCTGAGGAGGTAGCTCTGCTTTGACAGGCGCTACTGGGGCTACTACGGCAGGCGCAACAGTAGGCGCTTGCGCCTCTACTCGTGAACCGATGTCTTTGGCAAGGCGCTGGTCGAGCGACTGTTGGATGCTCGCTTTATCGCCCGTTTCAATCGCCCGTTGTAGCGTAATTTCTTCGTCTATCTCGGCAAGTCGGGCGGTAATACGCTGTTGGGTGACGGCGGGGTCTGCTCCAACGGCTTTTGCGTATCGGAGGTATTCAGGGGTTGCCTCCACGAGAGCATTGCGGGCTCCAAGAAGCGACTCGGAAGTGGGTCCGATGGCCCGAATGTACGAGGACGTTCCATTGAGAAACTCCGAGTAGATGTTGTTCTGGTGGATGATGATGCCACTGTGCTTATTCTTTGCAGCCTGAAGTGCCGCTCCCATCTTTTCGTTAAATACGTCGTCAGACAGTTCGGTGTATTCCTTGATGTTTAGGAATGACAACGTGCCGCCGTCCTTGGTTGCGCCAAAAATACCATTCTCTTTAGCAGCCGCAAGGATGTCCGTAATCGCTTCTGGAGAGAGGTCTTTCCCCCCGTCGCCATAAACGAAGAACGCAGCAGACGTTGCTTTATCGCCTTCGCGAGCGGGACGATACCACAACTGCGCCTGCTGCCCATACACCAAGCCACGGACGGCAGCAGCCTTGCGAATCTCTTCGTCTGGCGTATTTGCGGAGAATCGGAAGAGTGCGTTGGGTGAGACATCGCCGTCGAACAGCCCAGCCCCTTCCTTTGCTCGCGTGTGTGGCGCAGCCAACTGCTGAATCTTTGGCTCAACCTCCATATTCATGCGAACCAAATGCTCTTTCTCGACGGCAAGATTAGTCTGCGCCTGTGGCGGCAGAACAACAAACCCGTCGCTCCCGACTGAGCGCACCTCTTGGGTGATCGTTGGCAAATCACCCAATGGTTCAATGCTGCGCTTCGGGATAGAAACCTGTGCCCCAGACAGTGCGGTCTGTTCAGCCAGCTTGCTGCCAACGCTACCCAACAGTTTGGCTTCGGTGCTGACATTGCTGGCAACATTCCTGCCAAACTGCGCGGCACTGGAGCCCAGCCCCGCAACAAGATCAACAGCCCTCGCCCCCGCCCCACTCTGCGTGGCAGCGCCCTGCGCCCGCAATGCAGCCCGCGCTTTGCCCGGAGCCCTGAAAGCGTTGAACGTGTTGTCAAGCGAACCCAACGTCAGACCCAGCGTTGCGTCTAGCGCCATGTCCACGGGCGTCTTGAAATTGGACGCAGCGATGCGCTTAAGCCTATCACTGTCGAGTCCTTTGCCAAGGAACTCAACCAATGAACCGTCCTTCGCTTGCGACTGTATGCCCGTCAGTAGGGTACTGGCAGTAACAGGTGCCCTCAATGCTCCTGTAGCCATGTACGGTGCAATGGCACCCGCTATCCGCATCCCGCCGCCGATGACTTCTTCAACCCCCGATTGCGGGGCAAAGGTTTGTTCAATCTTCTGCTGAAGCTGCCGCGTGTACTCCGCGATGTCAGGGCGTCCGAGGAGGTTGTATGCGCCTTCTACGAACGGTTGCGCCATGCCGCTAATCGCTGGAAGCGCTTGACGACCGATATACTCTGGAGTCTTTAGAACATTCAGCACATCCTGCTGGAACCGTTCTACTGGACGGTTGGCTTCTGCCTTGATCGTTCCGGCAAGGCGACGGGTCTGAGCTAACAACGACCCGTCGCCTATGTCGCCTGCATAGGGAGTTTTTGAAGGCTGATACCCAAGGCGACGCAGTTCGGGCGGCTGAGTAGGCTGCGGCTGGGCAGGCTGCGCCGTTGCCCGTCGCTGCAAGATGTCTTCAGCAAAGGCCGTGTCGTACTTCTTCTTGGGCGTCGTCGTCGGTGGTGGCGCAGCAGGAAGCTCTGCTCCCGCATCAGCAAACTGCTTGAACGACGGAGCGCCAACTTTCAGTGGCGATACGTCTTTGACTTGCCCCTGCGTTAACGCTTTGGGGCGCTGTACCTGCACGACGGCAAACGGATCATCTTCTTCCTGACGGGGGCGACCCACTGACGGCGTGGGACGGCCAGACTTCCGCACCGTGACGACATCAAAGGGATCAAGACTCATCAGCCCTGCCCTCTGGCTTTCATAATCTCTCGCGACAGAATAACGTTGACCTGCTGCACCTTCTCTTGCTTCTCTTCTGGCGTCAGGTCAGACGACTGAATCTCGTTGATCTTTCGCTGCGCCTTCCCGCTGAGTGCCGCCTCTGCTGTAGTGGATGTCGGCGTCTTTGCTGGGGCCGCAGCAGGGGTGGTTGCTGTAGGCGTAGGTGCGCCTGCCCCTTTACTTGCGCCTCCTCTTTTCTTCTTTGCAATATCGGCCTTGAGTTCCAGCAGCAGCTTATCTTTTTCAGACATTTCTGAAGGCTTAGGCGGCTTGTAGTTTGGCACGACCCTGCCTTTCATAATCTTATATGCCAGCAGTTCGGGATCGTTTGCACTCTCTGGGTTCTTTGCGATTGCCGCCGACATCGCGTTGATAAGTCCTTGGTTGCGGGTTTCTCTTGCAAGATACTGCCCGCCAAACATACGCATCTCATCTTCGCTCAAACTGCTGGGGCGGTCAGTATTTTTCGGCGTAAACCCTAAGGGGAACTTTACAAATTGTGTTTTCCCGTTCTCCGGGTTAATTAGGCTAACCCCCGTCTCCCCAACCGTACTAATAGGGGTGCGGAACGCAGGCTTAAACCTTGCCTTCAGTTGGGCATCTTCCATAGCCGCTTGTAGGGCAAGCTGTCGTGGCGTTGAGTACAAGGCAAACTCCTGCCCATCTACCGTCTCTGTGCTGACAGGTTGGCGAGGGGTAGCCCCCGGCATATCCAACCCTTTTGGCACATACCCGCCTGCAAGCAAAGACTGACGCTGGCTCCGAAGACGATCTTTCTTCGCCTGTTCGCGGTCTTCCTTCTCCGTTGCCCGGTCTTCCTGCGCCACCGTATCCATACGGACCTGCCGTGCCAGCGCATCCGCTATCCGCTTCTTCTCGTCTTCAGCAGCCCGCTGCTGGGCTAAACCTTCTAGCCCACCAACGGCACCACTCAGCACATAGTCTAAGAATCCTCTTCGCGCCATCTGCTCCTCCTTTACTTTTTGGTTGGAGGCCGATACCCAAGACGACGCAGTTCGGCTGGGTTCATCCCTGCTTGCGTCACTAGCATATCCCAATCTTCCGCATCAATAGTACCGTTTGCGATGTCTCTTGCGAGACTCTGCAAATAGGTTGACTGCTCAACCTTCAAGCGCCCAGTTGACACTAACTCAGCAGCCTTGTTGCTACGAATGGCTTCGTCAGCGTTCTGCTGCTGGATAGCGCGGATAGCCGCATCGTAGGCCGACTTGTTGTCAATCTCAACACCACGCAACCTGAATTCTTCCTTGATCTGCGCGACCTTCACTTGCAACTCGTTCAGGCTAAGGCCAGAGGTAATGGCAAGACGATTCTGCTCTAGCGTCATGTTGCCCTTCGCAATCTCTTCTCGCGAGGCAATCTCCGAATACCCCTGTTGCAACGACCCACGCTGGTATTCAGCCGTCGCCCTATCTCGCGCTTGCTGCAAGTCCATCGAACGGCCTTCCAACGCCGCCTTCTGCTGCAATTCAGCGGCTCGATAGGAGATGTCCGCTTCGATCTGACGGCCCTTCTGGTTCGTCTCAAACTGCGCCAAGTCTTGTGAGCCAGCAAGCCCAGCCAAGTTAGACATTGTAGACAAGTACAACTCACGGTTCTTGGCTTCAGCGTCAGCTTGCTGCTGCATAATCTCTGCCTCAAACGACGCAATCGCACGGGCCTGCTGCCCAGCCAAGTCGCCATACCGCCCACCACCAATCGTAGACGCGCTCAACCCGCGAGCCGCAAGCTCCTCTTCCAGCCTAGACCGATCTGCGCCGTACTGGGCCGCAAGATCGTTTGACTTAGCTCTCCGTGCCGCTTCATAGGCTTGTTTTTGAATCTCGGCTGGACCCCCTGCCAAAAGGCCAAGCTGCTCTTCCAGCGACTTCCGAAGTTTTTTTGCCTGTTCGCTGCCCAGATACTTCTCATACTCTGGCAACGCAGCCCGGAGAGCCGCAAGATCGGGCATCCCAGACAACGCAGCGGGTGCTGTATATCCACTCCCCACAACAGGAATGGCGGTCTTATTAATGTTTACGACGTTTGTTGGGGCGAGCGTAAACACAGGCAATGAAAACTGCGGTACGCCAGCGGTGCCCATTGGAGGGAATGTGACAACAGGGCGCGTTGTTACCGGCAGTGTCGATACCGGCAACGTCGATACGGGCAGTGTTGATACTGGCAACGTCGATACTGGCAACGTCGATACTGGTAGTGTCGATACTGGCAGTGTCGATACTGGCAGTGTCGATACTGGCAGTGTCGATACTGGTATTGTTGATACTGGTATTGTTGATACTGGTATTGTTGATACTGGTAGTGTTGTTACTGGTAGTGTGACACCACCACCACCACCACCACCACCACCGGGACCATCACCGACACCACCGCCACCGTCTCCGACAGGACCCGTGGTGATCGGGATTGTTGAGAACGGCGGTTCGGTGACACCGCCGCCACCGCCACCGCCACCGCCACCGCCACCGCCACCGCCAAGGGTATTACGACCCTCATCGCCACTCCCGTCGCCGTCACCGCCGCTGTTATAAATCTCATCATTAAAGCCGGGGGGCGGACTGCCGACGCCA
>Ga0209443_1001196_pt1 | contig 16650 bp, 14 predicted proteins | sample LauGreBMM110DCMD_2_FD_187571 | JGI IMG/M metagenome (GOLD analysis project Ga0209443, IMG submission 187571) | Freshwater lake microbial communities from Lake Michigan, USA - Su13.BD.MM110.DCMD (SPAdes) (version 2) | ecosystem: Environmental > Aquatic > Freshwater > Lake | place: Lake Michigan... | reverse complement strand
TCCATAATCCGAAGCGTGTTTAAGGTAATCAAAAACTTGTGCTGATTTAAGTAATGCTTTTGTAGGGATACACCCCCAATTCAGGCACACACCTCCTAAGTTTTCTTTTTCGACAACGGCAACTTTAAAGCCTAATTGTGAGGCCCTGATTGCTGTAACATATCCACCTGGTCCACTTCCTAAAACTATAATATCGTATTTCATTTTTATATGTTTTCTATGTTAAAATTCCGTTGCGAAATTAGCAATTATTTTTTAATTGAATAATAGGAAAAGTACAATTAGTTGTTGCCAATTGTACAATTCAAGAATTAATATTTACTATAAATTGGGAATCGTATAAATTTTTATAATGTCCTCCAATTTTTTCTACTAATTCCTGATGAGTTCCTTGTTCTACAATCAATCCTTTATCCATAACTACAATTTTGTCGGCGTTCATTATGGTAGCGAGTCGATGGGCAATCACAATGGAAGTTCTTCCCTTCGTTATGGTCTTGGTGGCGCGCTGAATCAATTCTTCGGAATAGGTGTCTATTGAAGATGTTGCTTCGTCAAGTATAAGAATACTTGGATTGCTTACATAGGCACGAAGAAAAGCAATTAGTTGACGTTGACCTGAGGATAGCATTACACCTCGTTCCTTCACATCAAAATCGTAATTATCCGGTAAACTCATAATGAACTTATGCACGCCAATTTTTTTGGCGGCTGCCAAAACCTGATCGCGAGATATGTCGGGATTGTTTAGTGTAATATTATTGAAAATAGTATCTGCAAAAAGAAAAACATCCTGCAATACCACCGCTATTTGTTTTCGTAGCGAACTCAAAGTATAGTTTTCTATATTTTGGTCGTCGATGTAAATCGACCCACTATTGATTTCGTAAAATCGATTCAGTAAATTGATAATGGTCGATTTTCCTGCTCCTGTCGAACCAACAATGGCAATGGTTTTACCTGCGGCCACCGATAAGTCAATTCCTTTAATCACTTCTTCTCTGTGGGAATAGCCAAAACGAACACTTTTAAAGAGAATATCCCCTTTAAAAACAGGGGCTTCGAAAGTTCCGGTATCTTGGATTTGGTCTCGGGTATCTAGAATATCAAAAACACGATTTGCAGCAATCATTCCCAGTTGCATCTCATTGAATTTATCAGCAATTTGTCGCAATGGGTTGAATAACATCCCAATGAACATGGTGTAAGCAGTCATTTCTCCTAATGTGGTAAATGGATTTCCATTTATAATTTGAAATCCTCCATATAAAACGATAAATCCTAAAGTTAATGAAGATATAATATCAGCAATAGGGAAGAAGATAGAGTTGTATAATATTGTTTTTATCCAAGCTTTTTTGTGCTTGTCATTAATTGATTTAAATTTTTCATACTCGACATCTTCACGATTAAACAGCTGAACAATTTTCATTCCTGTAACCCGTTCTTGAACAAAGGAATTCATATTAGCAATTTGTGTTCTAACTTCTTCAAAAGCTACTTGCATTTTACGTTGGAATATTCGTGTGATAAAAACCAATATTGGCATAGCTACAAAAACAATTAACGAAAGTTGCCAATTCATCCAAAACATTATGATTAAACAAACCCCCATTTTCATCAAATCACTCGCTATCATAAACAAACCTTGACTAAAAATTCGTGCAATTTGCTCAATATCAGAAACGGAACGGGTTACCAATTGTCCTACTGGCGCAGTATCATAATATTTCATTCGGAAACTCAACATGTGTCGGAAAAGTTTAGTTCGAATGTCTTTGACAATATCTTGTCCTAGCCAATTAGCCCAATACACAAAGAAAAATTGGAAAACTACTTCTAATAATAAAGTAATTCCCATAAGTGTCACGTAGAGTAACAAGCCGTAATTGTCTTTGGGTTTTATATAAGCATCAACAGTTCCCTGTAAAATTAAAGGACGAATCGCTGCAAAAATGGACAGGAAAATAGCAAAAATAATTACGCTGTTAAATCGCCATTTATAAGGTTTTGTGTACTTTAAAATTCGTTTAAATACTTTTGTATCGAATGCTTTTGCTTTCATTATTTTGTCATTGCGAGTTTGCTAAGCAGTCTGTTGCTAAATGTAATCATAATCAATTTTCGTCAAATACAAGCCGTGTGCCGGAACCGAAAAACCAGCTTTATCTCGGTTTTTACTTTTAATAATTTCATTAAAATCTTCCAAAGTGATTTTGCATAACCCAACATTTACAAGTGTTCCAACGATAGCGCGAACCATATTTCGCAAAAAACGATTGGCTGAAATGGTAAAAATAAGTTTATCATTTTCTTGTTTCCAATGTGCTTCAAAAATGGTACAATCGAAAGTGCTTACATCTGTATTTACTTTAGAAAAACATTGAAAATCAGTATGATTGAAGAGTAGTTTCGATGCTTCATTCATCAAATGTAAATTTAACTCATGATGAAAATACCAACTTCCATCTTGCGAAAAAACATCCTTGAAGGTGTTTACATGATATTCGTATGTTCTTTTCTTGGCGTCAAAGCGGGCATGTGCTTCATCTGAAACAGGTATTATGTCATAAATAACAATATCTTTAGGAAGATAGGAGTTGAGTTTGTGTACTAAACTGAAAACAGAAATTGGGGTTTCAAAATCAAAATGAGCATACATTTCCTTGGCATGAACTCCAGTATCGGTGCGTCCCGATCCATTACAATTAATTTGCTTCGCCTGTTCGTTATCGCTCGAGCTAGAATTCAAAACTACTGACAATGCTTTGTTTAGGGTTTCCTGAACAGACGAAGCGTTGGGCTGGTATTGCCATCCATGATAATTCGTTCCGTTATAGGCTAGTTTTATAAAGTACCTCAAGTGATTTCTTTTGAAGCAACAAAGATACTTATTAATTTTTTTGCCACGAAGACGCAAAGGAGCAAAGTTTTTTAAGTTTCCATTTGATTTTTTATTTGGAATTTGAATGTTTATTTTTACTCCAAAATTATAGACTAGCAATGATATTATAAATATGAAAAAAATTCTATTGCTTTCCGATACACACAGTCATATAGATGACACAATTTTAAAATATGTTGCACTAGCTGACGAGGTATGGCATGCTGGTGATATAGGAAATTTAGTGGTGACGGATGCCGCAAAAAAAATCAAGCCATTACGTTGTGTGTATGGTAATATTGATGATGATAAAGCGCGTATGGAATTTCCATTACACAATAGATTTATGTGCGAAGGCGTAGATGTTTGGATTACACATATTGGCGGTTATCCGGGAAGATACAATCCTTCTATAATAGCCGAATTAACTACTAATCCACCAAAACTATTTATTTGTGGTCATTCACATATTCTAAAAGTAATTTTCGACAAGAAAAACAATCTTTTACACCTTAATCCAGGTGCAGCCGGAAAAAGTGGTTTTCATCAGGTTAGAACTATGTTGCGTTTTGTGATTGATGCGGATAAAATAAAAGATTTGGAAATTATCGAAATTGGAAAGAAATAAAAAAACCCGAATTTTTACATTCGGGTTTCCTTCGCACTAATAAACTAAGATTATAGGATTATCTCAATCGATCCACAGATTTTACAAGATCTTCGTCCTTTTTGATGGCCTTATTAGCTAAGACTAATAATACGATAGCAACAATAGGTAGAAACATCCCAATACCTTTCTCCGAAACAGCAGCTGTTCCTCCAGATAAATTTAGCGAACGATATACAAACAAGCCTAATAAAATTAAATTTAAAATTATATTCAATCTGTCAATAACAAATTGATTTTGTCTTTTTTTATACGAAACAATACTCAACAACGAAAGTGTTGTGCTTAATCCTAATACTACAACATAAATCTGATTTTGCATAAAAAAGTATACTTTTCCATCTGTCATTGTCCATAACGGAATAAAGAATGGTAAAATACCATTCACCACAAAGGCAAGAAGTAAATATAGAGTTTGAATTCTTTGGATCATTTTTAAAATTTGTTCTACAAAAATATATTTTCTTTTTAATAAATACTATTGTATCATTAAAATTTATTCGTATTATTGCATAACAAATACGTAAGTACTTCATTCTTCGGTCAATTCAAAATCAAAAAAATACCCTACACAATTTTATTGAATTCCTATTTTAATTAAACTCATAGAACATTTATGTTTGAAATTTCTGTATTAAAAGAAATGAAGCTTTCTGAGCTTCAAGAAATTGCTAAATCAGCTAAAACCATAAAATTTAACGGTGTGAAAAAAGAGGATCTAATCGGTCAAATCTTAGAACACCAATCAGTAAGTGTGTCTTCAATATTAAATAGTAAAACCGTTGAAAACGATAAGCCTAAAAGGGCTCGAATTGTTGCTGATAAAAAAACTATTATTAAAAAAACTTCAAATACTTCCCTTTTCGAAAACGAAGAAACCCTAGCAGAAATAAATTCTCCTATTATGGAAAATGAGATGACCGAGGTGGCAATTCCTGAAAAAAGTACTGATAAAAAAGTCGGAAAGATTATTAAATTCAACAAATCGGCTTACGAAAAGAAAGTGGCTTTGCAAAAAGAAAAAGAGGAAGCAAAAGGATTAGCTGAAGAAAATGAGACTGCAAAAGAGAATGAAATCGTTTCAGAAGTTACAAAAGCAGAAAACGGAGAAGTTATAGCTCCTGTTAAGAAGGTAAATCCACACGAGCGAAAGCGAACTGACGAAGTAAATCAACTCAATAAACAAAATCCAATTCCAAATCAAAATGGAAATTTAAATCCTAATTTTAAAGCTAAAAAAAGCAATTTTAGGGATTCCGATTTTGAATTTGACGGGATAATAGAAAGTGAAGGCGTTCTGGAAATGATGCCTGATGGCTATGGTTTTCTTCGTTCCTCAGATTATAATTATTTGGCTTCTCCGGATGATATTTATTTATCAACTTCTCAAATTAGATTGTTTGGACTTAAAACTGGAGATACTGTAAAAGGAGTGGTTCGTCCTCCAAAAGAAGGCGAGAAATTCTTTCCATTAGTTCGAGTTTTAAAAATAAATGGCCATGATCCACAAGTGGTTCGTGATCGCGTTTCTTTCGAACATTTAACACCAGTTTTTCCATCCGAAAAATTTAAATTAGCCGAAAGACAAAGCACTATTTCTACTCGAATTATCGATTTGTTTTCTCCAATAGGAAAAGGACAACGTGGAATGATTGTAGCACAGCCAAAAACCGGTAAAACCATGTTGTTGAAAGATATTGCTAATGCAATTGCGGCCAATCATCCTGAGGTTTATTTGATTGTTTTATTGATAGATGAACGACCGGAAGAGGTTACTGATATGCAACGAAGCGTTCGAGGGGAAGTGATTGCTTCAACTTTTGACAGAGAGCCACAAGAACACGTTAAAATTGCTAATATCGTTCTCGAAAAAGCAAAACGTTTGGTGGAATGTGGTCACGATGTAGTAATTCTATTGGATTCCATTACCCGTTTGGCAAGAGCTTATAACACGGTACAACCTGCATCTGGTAAAGTATTGAGTGGTGGTGTTGATGCCAATGCGTTGCAAAAACCAAAACGCTTTTTTGGAGCGGCCAGAAATGTTGAAAATGGAGGTTCATTGAGTATCATTTCCACAGCATTGACAGAAACCGGTTCAAAAATGGACGAAGTTATCTTTGAGGAATTTAAAGGAACCGGAAATATGGAATTGCAATTGGATCGTAAAATTGCCAACAAACGTATTTTTCCAGCCATTGATTTGACATCCTCAAGTACAAGACGTGACGACTTGTTGTTAGATCCAAAAACATTGCAAAGAATGTGGATTATGAGAAAGTATCTTTCGGATATGAATCCGGTCGAAGCTATGGATTTTATAAATGATCGTTTCAAGAAAACCAAGAATAACGAAGAGTTTTTGATTTCTATGAATGATTAAAAAGAAATTTAGAATTAAGAAAATAGATAAAAAGCAAAAAAATCCTCAATAGAGGATTTTTTTGTGAATTTAAAATCTAAAATCTTTATTCTTTGTTCAGTTCTAAACTTTCTTTACGTTCCAACAAAGCCATATAAAATCCATCGAAACCAGATTCAGATGCCAGAATTTTTTGATCTTTTATAAAGTCAAATTGTTTTCCAATTTCTGTTGCCAAGAATTTTTTAACTTGTTCTTGATTTTCCGAAGGTAAAATAGAACAGGTGGCATAGACTAATTTCCCGCCTGGTTTTACAATTTTGGAGTAACTCTCCAACACTTCGGATTGAACTTTTCTAATATTATCGATAAATTCGGGTTGTAATTTCCATTTGGCATCAGGATTTCTTTTCAGAACTCCCAAGCCGCTGCAAGGTGCGTCAATCAGAACTCTGTCTGCTTTTTCATGGAGTTTCTTAATTATTTTGGTAGAATCGATAATGCGGTATTCAATATTGAAAGCACCGTCTCTCTTGGCTCTCAACTTTAATTGCTTCAACTTACTTTCGTACAAATCCATTGCGATTAATTGCCCTTTGTTTTCCATCAATGCGGCAATATGCAACGTTTTTCCCCCTGCACCAGCACAGGTGTCAACCACTCTCATTCCGGGTTTTACGTCAAGGAAAGCGGCGACAAGTTGAGAATTGGCATCCTGAACTTCGAAAAAACCTTGTTTAAAAGCATCCGTCAAGAATACGTTAGCCCTTTCCTTTAGGACTAAAGCGTCAGGTTGGTGTTTCAAGAATTCCGTTTCGATGTTCAAGTCCATCAGGATAGCTCTCAGAGACTCTTTATTGGTTTTTAAGGTGTTTACCCTAAGAATTACTTTTGCGGGTTGGTTTTGAGCTGCAATTTCTTTAGCCCAAATTTTTTCACCTAATTCTTTTACGCCTAATTCGTCCATCCAATCTGGAATAGATTCTTTTAAAGCTCTGATTTTTGAAAGTTCGTCAAAACGCCCTTTTATTTTTCTTTCTGGAGTCCCTTCCAGTTGACGCCAATCTGGGATAGGATAACCTCTTAAAACTGCCCAAACCGAGAATATTCTCCACAGATTATCCCTATCAAAGGGCTCTTTTACTTCTGCAATTTCGGCATATAATCTTTTCCAACGCACCACTTCATAGATCGTTTCGGCAACAAATTTTCTATCTGAGCTTCCCCAACGTTTGTCTTTTTTCAGGGATCGCGCCACTACTTTATCGGCATATTCACCTTCGTTAAAAATCGCATTTAATGCATCAATCGTTGTATATACTAAATTTCGGTGTAATCTCATTTTTAATAATTGAGGTGCAAAGGTACTATTAAAGATTTAAATTAAATTTTTAAAATTGTACGTTATTCTTTAATATTTGCCAAAAAAAATACACTGCAGTTGGAAAACAGTGTATTTTTATATTTCTTAAATAGTGCTTTACTTAATTCTAGTTAGTCCTATATTTTCTGGGGCATGGAGCACCATTGGGAACTTCTCTACTTTTACAGAGCTGCTATCTAAACCAAAAGCACTTTCCTCAGACAAACTTAATTTTTTAATAAAAAAGTATGAATTCATTATTATTTTTTCATGCCATAACAAATCGCTGTCATGAGAGAGATATTTTTCAGATAAAACAAATTTGAAATCACCAATAATGTTATTTTTATTCAAGGATTCATACCTACTTGTGATATCGACCTCTCCTTTTTGTACCATATCTTTAATGACTTCCTTAAACATCAAATTTATTTTTGTAGGCTCCCTAAAACCCAAATTAAAATCGACACGATACAAATCGTCTTTTGTAATTTCAGTTACTTTATATTCAGTTTTATAGGGTTCATTTAAAATGTTTACATGCACAAACCAATAGATATCGGCTCTTTTCGGTCGCTTTCGTAAAATAGAGTACATTACTTTTTCCTCAATTTCATCAATTTTTCCCGCATTTGTCATATATACCAAATGGGTTGCATATTTTGGTATTGATAAATCAGTACTTAGTTCCACTAATACTTTTTTATAATCTTCTATTTTTACGAATTTAGTATAGCTCTTATTTATTTTTTTTGCCAAATACCAAATAGTCATAACTGATATAAGAACCAATGCAATAATTAAGGTCACATAGCCACCTTCTGCAAACTTTTTAAGATTGGCGATAAGGAATCCAAATTCGATTGTTAAATAAATAGTTATTAAAGGAATCATGAAATACAATTTTACCCTTTTAAATATCATATAAAAATTAAGGAGTACTGTTGTCATAATCATACATAATATAATGGCTAAGCCATAAGCATGTTCCATGTTGCTTGATTTTTCAAAGTGCAAAACCACCCCAACACATCCAAAAAATAGTAACCAGTTTATAGAAGGAATATACAACTGTCCTTTTAATTCTGAGGGATATTTTATTTTCACTTTTGGCCAAAAATTCAATCGCATGGCTTCATTTATTAATGTAAATGAACCACTAATTAATGCTTGTGAGGCTATGACGGCGGCAAGTGTTGCGATTATGATTCCTATGGGTTGAAACCAATCGGCCATGATTAAGTAAAAGGGGTTGGCATTTACGCCACCTATATTCTGTAGAGTTTGTCCTTCATGATGAATGAGGTAGGCGGCTTGTCCAAAATAGTTTAACACTAAAGTTGTCTTTACAAAAATCCAGCTAATTCTGATGTTTTTTCGCCCACAATGTCCCATGTCCGAATACAAAGCTTCGGCTCCAGTCGTACATAAAAAAACAAACCCTAAAACATAAAACCCTTCAGGATGAATGGATAATAAATTATAGGCATAATGCGGATTAAATGCTCTTAGCACTTCAGGATGTTGAGTAATTTGCAACAGACCTAATACCCCAAGCATTCCAAACCATAAAAGCATTATTGGAGCAAAAAAGCGGCCGACCAATTTAGAACCAAATTGCTGAATGGTAAACAGAATGAATAAAATCCCAATTACGATGGGAATTGTATTTATTTCGGGATAAAAAGTTTGAATTCCTTCAACGGCAGATGATACCGAGATAGGAGGAGTAATGATTCCATCGGCAAGCAGCGCACTTCCTCCAATTATCGCGGGTACAATTAGCCATTGAATTTTAATTTTCTTTACCAATGCATATAATGCAAAAATCCCACCTTCTCCATGGTTATCCGCGCTCAAGGTAATGAGTACATATTTTATTGTTGTTTGTAAGGTAAGTGTCCAAAAAACACAAGAAATCCCTCCTAAAACAATGTCTGCATTAATAACATAATTGCCAATTATGGCTTTCATTACATATAATGGCGAGGTTCCGATGTCACCATAAATTATCCCCAACGAAACTAATAGACCTCCTAATGTTAACTTACTGTGTAAGTCTTTATGCGAAATACTCATGTATACTTATTATAAAAAAACTTGACAAATCTACTCTTTTTATGCATATCATTAATATAAAATAAAATATAAAAATGAATCGTAATTAAATCTCCATTTTTGATGGCATAACTAATTAGCTTTGCAAATACAAAATGAATTATTACTCAATTTCAAAAAACAATACTATATGACCCAATTTAAATAAAAAAAACCAAGAAAATAGTAGCTACTGTTTTCTTGGTTTTTTTTTTAAACAAAAAATCTATTTTTTAGGTCCTTTGTCCCGATATTGTTGCAACAGCTTTTTGTTGAAGTTATCTTCAGCCTTTTTTAATTTTATAATTTTTATCGGAGAAATTACCCCTTTTAGACTAGAAATAAATTTTCGGCGATTTTGGAATAAATCCTCATCATAACTTTCTGACTGGGCAAGAAGTGCAAAAGCTTCTTTTTCATTCATTTTAGCAAAAGCTTCATTATCCATTTTGTCAATTAACGATTTAGTCTTCTTCGATCTAATTTCATTTTGTTTGTTGTCAAAAGCATTGTAAAGTGGCCAGAAAAAGGCTGCTTCATCTGGCGTCAGTGATAATTCAGTGGTTATAAACCCCACTTTTAAGGCTCTAATTTTTTCTCTTTTTTCTTTGTCTCTAGGTTGGGAAAAAGAATGAATGGAAAATAAAAATAGAAAAATCAGTAGTAGTTTGTTCGTTTTCATTATGTTCTAGTTCGTTATATATTGTTCTAAATTCGAGTTAATTGAAAGTTCGTTCTCTATAGATTTATCTTCAATATCCAAGTCAATACTCATTTTTTGAATATCTTCTTCATCAAGAAGGTTTGCTAAATCTGTATCTGAAATATCGGACTTATTGGCAATGTAGTTTTCTAATATTATTTCGTCAATTTCTGAGGAATGGTTGCTAAAATCATTGTAAATAGGAATAATTAACCCCAATCCTATAATTGCGGCAGCTACAAATAGCCAACTTTTTTTTCTTAAAAAAATCGAAATTACTTTTGGCTCTTCTTTAGTTAATTGCTGCATTACTTTCTCCGAAAAATGGTCAAAGTAACTTTCGGGGATTATAAACCCAGACTTTATTTTCGGTTCGTTTTCTAATTTAAATGTTTTCATAATATCCATTAGACTTAAATATAGTTAAAGGGTTTAATTTGTTTTGACAAAGGTTTCGATTTTTTTTACAGCATGATGGTAAGACGCTTTCAAAGCTCCTACCGATGTCCCTAAGATTTCTGAAATTTCTTCGTATTTCAACTCTTCAAAATATTTCATTTTGAAAACTAGTTGTTGTTTTTCGGGCAATGATACAATTGCTTTTTGTAATTTAAATTGAATTTCATCACCATCAAAATAAATATCTGCTTTTAGATTATCAATAGTCTTGTTTTGTAATGTTTCTGAGGAAATTCCATTGATTTTCGCTTTTTTATTTATAAATGTTAAAGCTTCATTGGTAGCTATTCGATACATCCATGAAAAAAGCTTGCTTTCTCCTTTAAATTTATTTAAATATTGAAAGACTTTTATAAAAGTATTTTGCAATACATCATCTGTGTCATCGTGATTCAAGACGATAGTACGTATATGGTTGTATAGGGGTTTTTGGTATTCCTTCAAGAGTTTCTTAAACGCTTGGTTTTGCGTCTTGGGGTTTAATAATTCCTTGATGAATTCCTTTTCTTGTAGCAAAACCTTATTTATTTGTGAACTTGGAATGAAAATTAGTAAAAAAGTTTAATCTCGAATAAAACAGTTTAATTCATTCGCGTCTTTTTTATTATTTTTCAGATGTTATCGAACTATCTTCACTTTTTTCAGAAAGAGGTACTGAAGGTTTTTCAACTCCTCTAGGCTTTACTGGAATATAGATTTCAGTAATCCATTTTGAAGGACTTTTCTCTTCTTTTTTACCAATGATAAATACTTCTATGTGCGAAAACGCAAAATCTTTTGTGAGATTGTTTGCTTTTATGAATTCCTTTGTTTTATCCAATGCGGCTTTACTATGAACATAATCCCCCGTCATTGTTGTTTTTACTGCTTGAAATACTTTCAATTTTTTCGACATGATGTCACTTCCTTCCACTATAAAAATTTCTTCTTTGATGGGGATGCAAATCGATATTCTGGCCAATTCATTAGCGCTATCATAAGTATTGTAAATCACAAAGGGCTTTCCATTTATCGTAATGTTATTCTGTTTGCAAAAATTAGTGATTTTTGAAATCACTATTTCTGTGTTTTTAGGAATCTTCGAAATTTCACTGGTAAAGGTTTGTTCTAAATAGAAATTTTCAAGTTTATTTGACAACCCATTTACTTTTATTGAATAGGTGTTTATTTCATAATCCAATTTTCGGTCTAAAATAGTCAAACTTTTTTCAAACATCAATCCAATTACTTTCTCTGCACCGCCGTTAAAGGTGTTCATGATTTTAAACATGAAACTCATTTTTCCTATAGCTTTCCAAGTTATTTTAGTGCCTTTTAGAGTATCCTTAAAACTAATAAAAACTTCAGAAGAGTTGCCGTTGAAATTCATTTTTTGAAAAACACTATCGTTCTCCTTTATATACAATGTTTTTAAATCTCCACGACCTTCTTTTCCTTCCCAGGTGCATAAACTGCCTTTGCCTATAGTGTTTTTAGAATGGGTTACCTCTATTAGAGAATCTTCCACTGCCCAAGAATTCCAATCTTCCCAATTTTTAGTCTCATTCACGTAATTAAACACGGCCGATTTTGGCGAGTTGATAATCCTACTTCTTTCCACAGTAAATTCTCCTTTTTGTGTCGCAACAAAAATAGATAATGCCATCAGGCTAAGTAATAGTAAAAGAAATATATATTTTAAAATTCTCATGGCATCCCTTTATTAGATTATCATGTAAAGTTAAAAATTTTATTAATACGGTAACCGCTACAAAGTTAAAAATAGTAGGTCTAAATTAATATAAATTGTTTTTAATTTTAAATTGATTTAAGTGTAATAAAACTTTGTTACAATCAATCTAAATAAATGTATATTTGTTAAACAACTCATTTTAAACAATTAAATATTTTTACTAATGAAAGTACTAAAAACAGTAGGGATTTTTTTTTCGATTGGGATTTCCCTTTTATGTAATGCACAAATAACCAAAACCAATACTTTAAAAATAGCCGAAGAAGCCCCTTTTGAATATGTTGCAGAACAGTTTGCCGACATAAAAGTATTACGCTATCAAATTCCAGGGTGGGAAAACTTAACCTTAAAAGAACAGAAGTTAGTTTATTATCTTACCCAAGCCGGATATTCAGGTCGAGATATAGCTTGGGATCAGCATTATAAGTACAACCTGAAAATCAGAAAAGCGCTCGAGAATATGTACCAAAATTATAAGGGGGACAAAACTGTCGAAGATTGGAAAAATTTTGAAATTTACCTAAAAAGGGTTTGGTTTGCCAATGGGATTCATCATCATTATTCGAATGACAAAATCAAACCCGATTTTTCAAAAGACTATTTCACCACATTAATAAAAGCTACAAAAACAAGCTTATCGTCAACGATAGTAGATGTTATTTTCAATGATGCTGATGCTAAAAAAGTGAATCTGGATGAATCCAAAGGATTATTGGAAGCTTCAGCAATTAATTTTTATGATAAAGGAATTACAGCAAAAGAGGTTGGAGATTTTTATGCCAAGAAAACTAGTCCAGATTCAAGTAAGCCCTATTCCTTTGGATTAAATTCTAAATTGGTTCGCAATGCCAAAGGGCAATTGGAAGAAAAGGTATGGAAAAGCGCCGGAATGTATGGAGTGGCCATCGACAAAATTGTGTATTGGTTAGAAAAAGCAAAAAGTGTAGCCGAAAACAAAAAGCAAGAGGATGCTTTAGGATTACTCATTAGCTATTACAAAACGGGAAGTTTAAAAACTTGGGACGATTATAATATCGCTTGGGTCCAGGCTACTGAGGGCAATATTGACTACATCAATAGTTTTATCGAAGTATACAACGATCCATTGGGATACAGAGGTTCCTATGAAAGTATCGTTCAAATAAAAGATTTCGACATGTCGGCAAAAATGGAAGTCATTTCTAAAAATGCACAATGGTTTGAAGATAATTCGCCCTTGTTCCCGGAACACAAGAAAAAAAATGTAGTGGGCGTATCTTACAAAACGGTTGTGGTTGCAGGTGAATCCGGGGATTCTTCTCCAGCCACACCAATAGGTGTAAATCTTCCAAATGCCGATTGGATTCGAGCAGCACACGGATCGAAATCAGTTTCTTTAGGTAATATTTTAGAATCCTATGCAAAGGCAGGAGGAAAGAGCAGGTTGCAAGAATTTGCAAATGATACGGATGAAATCGCCTTAGCTGCTAAATATGCAGAGTTAGGAGATAAAATGCACACAGCTTTACACGAAGTGATAGGGCATGCTTCGGGACAAATAAATCCAGGTGTAGGTACTCCTAAAGAAACCCTTAAAAGTTATGCTTCAACACTTGAAGAAGGTAGAGCGGATTTGGTTGGACTATATTATGTATATAATCCAAAATTGCAAGAATTCGGTTTGGTCGATGATTGGAAAAAACTAGGGATGGAATCTTATGACAGTTATATTCGAAACGGATTGATGACCCAGTTAATTCGCTTGCAATTAGGTGCCAATGTTGAAGAGGCACACATGAGAAACCGTCAGTGGGTGAGTGCTTGGGTTTTCGAAAAAGGGAAGGCCGACAATGTAATCGAGAAAATAACCCGTGATGGAAAAACCTATTTCAATATCACAGATTATGACAAACTACACGATTTATTTGGGCAATTGTTGCGGGAAGTACAACGTGTAAAATCAGAAGGAGATTATGCCTCAGGGAAAGCTTTGGTCGAAAATTATGGGATCAAAGTAGATCAGAAACTGCATGCTGAAGTATTGGAAAGAAATAAACAATTTGTTTCGGCACCTTATAGCGGATTTATAAATCCAGTATTGGTGCCTAAATTAGATGCAAAAGGAAATATTATTTCGATTGAAGTACAACAACCCAAATCCTTTGCCGAACAAATGTTGCAATATTCTAAAAACTATGGCTATTTGCCTTTGGTAAACTAGAGAAAAAAAATTATATAAATGGATGTCTTAAAGGCATCTTTTTTTATGGAAGAAAACTACCTTTTGAAAAATATCTTTATCATAAAAAGCAGTCCAATAAATATCAGAAAGGCAATTAATATTTTATAATTTCCTTTGTAAAATAGGGTATGCAATTTGGCATCTTTTCTATAGGCGTAAATCATTGCAATTACAAAAGCAACAAAAAAACAGCCGGCAAACAATAATTGTCCTGAACTAAACATAGTAAATTTTTTTGCGCAAATTTAGGTGTTTTTTGTTTAGTTAATATCACTAACTTGCTCCATCATTTATTCAAGTAAAATTATGCAAAAACAAATTAATGCAGTCAAGGAATTTCATACCGCATTTGTTATTGGTCACAGCGAAACTCCAAGAGCCGATTTGGGCGAAAGTAAAAACATACTTCGTTACAACTTGATGAAAGAAGAAAACGAGGAATACCTAGAAGCGGTGCAGAATAATGATCTAGTTGAAATTGCAGATGCATTGGGAGATATGATGTATATTCTTTGTGGTACCATTATAGAACACGGCTTACAACACAAGATAGAAGCAGTTTTTGACGAAATCCAGCTTAGTAACATGAGTAAATTGGGCGAAAACGGGAAACCCATTTATCGAGAAGATGGAAAAGTGATGAAAGGACCTAATTATTTTAAACCAGATTTTTCTAAAATATTGGGAGGAAAATAACTGATTTCGTTTGCAATAAAAAAAGCAGTTTAAAATGATTAGTATCATTTTAAACTGCTTTTTTATACTGCTACTTCAACCTGACAACTAAACCTTAACGGTCCAACCAAAGGTGTCTTCGGCCAGTTTTTGTTGTATGTTTGTTAATTTGTCTTTAAGAAGCAAGGCAAATGAATTTTCAATTTTTGGTAATTCATAATAAACGTCTTGGTAGGAGAATCCGGCAATCGGACTGATAACAGCAGCCGTTCCGGCTCCAAAAATTTCTTTCAAAGAACCGTTTTTTGCCGCTTCAACAAGTTCCGAAACTACAACAGGTCGAACGACCATATCAATATTTTCTTTTTCAGCCATAGCAATAAGACTTTTTCTGGTCACACCATCAAGAATTCTTTCACTTATGGGAGCGGTGTATAAAGTGTCCTTTATTCTAAAAAATACATTCATGGTACCCGCTTCTTCTAATTTGGTATGGGTGGCATCATCGGTCCAGATAATTTGTTGAAAACCGTCTTTGTTAGCCAAATTAGTTGGGTAAAATTGCGCAGCATAATTCCCGGCGGCTTTTGCTGCTCCAATACCTCCATTTGCAGCTCTACTGTAATGTTCAGCGATGATTACTTTTACTTCGCCTGAATAATAGGATTTTGCAGGAGATAAAATAATCATAAATTTATAATCATCTGAAGGATTTGCAATTACCCCGGTTCCGGTAGCAATCATAAAAGGTCTGATGTATAGTGAATTTCCCTTCCCTTTTTTTACCCATTCCTTGTCTAATTGTAACAACTGATTCAACCCTTCCATAAAAATAGGTTCTGGAACTTCAGGCATTGCCATTCTGATGGCAGAATTATTGAAACGTTTAAAGTTTTCATCGGGTCTAAAAAGCCAAATAGCCTCTTGATCATCTTTATAGGCCTTCATTCCTTCAAATATGGCTTGCCCATAATGAAAAACTTTAGCCGAAGGATCTAATAAAAATGGAGCGTATGGTTTGATAATTGGTTTTTGCCACTCCCCATTCGTATAATCGCACTCCAATAAATGATCTGTAAAAACAGCGCCAAAACTTAAATTATCAAAATCAACTTCATTTATTTTTGAAGTAGCAGTTTTAATTATTTCAATTTTGTTGGTTTGTGTTGCACTCATAATTAATGATTATGTATTTAATATATTTTTATATTGTACGATTAGACTTAAAAACATCGCAATTGTTTTCGCGATAGGTATACTGCAAAATTAAAATAAAAATTGTTAAAATACTTGCTAAAACAACATTAATTATAGCATTTGAATACATTTTATTGATTCAAAATAATATTAATAAAAAACCAGCACTAATTTTTTGGAATATATAATAAATAACGAATTTTGATGGTCAAATAGATTTGTTTTTAATTAAATTTGGACAATCGATACTGTCACAAATCTAGAAAAACCCCGAAATAAATTTTGAAAAG
>Ga0209443_1001194_pt1 | contig 16658 bp, 19 predicted proteins | sample LauGreBMM110DCMD_2_FD_187571 | JGI IMG/M metagenome (GOLD analysis project Ga0209443, IMG submission 187571) | Freshwater lake microbial communities from Lake Michigan, USA - Su13.BD.MM110.DCMD (SPAdes) (version 2) | ecosystem: Environmental > Aquatic > Freshwater > Lake | place: Lake Michigan... | reverse complement strand
CGGGGCTACGTTGGTACTGGAGGAGCGAACCGACCGTGCGGATGTCGGCGGAAAAAAAGGCGTTGGCGCTTTTTGAGGCAATTGAGCGCGTAGTGGCGAGGGAAGTAAGGCATAAATCTCTGGGAACATTACCAAAACTCATTTTTATAGTTGTATAATTTATTTAATTTTTTTATTAGTATAACAAAGGCAAAATACAATAAATTAATTAATAAATTAATTAAATTTTATTATATTTTTTTATTTTAGCACCAAAATATTGCGCATTTTGGATTCAACACATTTGTGACAAAAAAAATAAAAATAAAAAAACAAAAAAAAATAAATTTAAATTTAAATATAAATTTAAAAATTTTTTAAGCAATGGCAGAGCTGACGCTGCGATTTTTACAAGGACGCAATAATTTTGAATTTTATTTCCGGGAAAGCCTTGTGAGTGACCTGCGCGATGCGATTGATTTAGTGCACATCCCAACTGGATTTGTTTGCCTGTATGATGATGAAACAAATTCAGTAAACCTGAGCACCTGGTATGAGGAAGCGGTGGCATTGCAACAACAGCCCATGAAAGCCTCCTTATTTTATAAAAAAAAATAAAGCGTAAATCTTAATGTTTTTTTTTGAATAAAATTAATTAAAAAAATAAAAATTGCAGTGCTTGTGTTTGGCCGCAACTTTAGCAGTACAGTGTGAAATTTCTTTTTTAGATAAAATATAAAATATGCGTTTTGAATTTAATTGTGGTAATACATTTTGCATTGCTCTGGACTCACGCTGGCCAGGAATGTATAAACGCTTAAATAAAATTGGAATTCAAGTAACGAAAAAGCAGGCGTGTCTTAATAATACTGATGAGTTTGATGATAGACTGAATATTTTTCAAAAAGCTTGTGGTCAATCTCATATCGATGTGTGGCGAATGATACATTCTTTAAAACTTGACTATGCATTAATAATTGAAGATGATGCATGTTTTGATAAGAATTGGGTGGAAAAAACAAATGCATTTTTTTTACAGATCAATAGTGTAAATTGGGATATGCTCCTACTAAATGCATCGGAGCCAATAAGTATTTTAAATCAATGGACATTGGCGACAGAACAGTATTTGACAGGAGCATATATAATATCAAGTCGTGGTGTTTCAAATATACTTAAAATGTTTGATAAAGTTAAGTTTTCTGCAGATTGGATGACAACGCGCTTACAAACCAATTTGAATTCATATTGCTATTTTCCATGGATTGTTATACAGGAAGGTAAGGATTCGACGATAGGAGGTTCGTATGACCTTGATCATGCAAAAGTTCTGGCTTGTTTAAAAAGTATTAACTATAGTGTTGAAAATTACATAATGTAATAAGTTTAGAGGTTAAAGAAAAGAACAGGCAAGTGAGCAAGGCAGTAAAAAAAATAGAATTTAAGCAAAGACCAAAAAAAAATGCAATAGAGTGAGAAAGCGCAAGCAAAAGCGTGTTAACAAACGTGCATTAAAAAAATGTGTTTTTTGTAAAAATAAAAAAAATAAAAAAAAATAAAGCGTAAATTTAAAAATTTTTTAAGCAATGGCAGAGCTGACGCTGCGATTTTTACAAGGACGCAATAATTTTGAATTTTATTTCCGGGAAAGCCTTGTGAGTGACCTGCGCGATGCGATTGATTTAGTGCACATCCCAACTGGATTTGTTTGCCTGTATGATGATGAAACAAATTCAGTAAACTTGAGCACCTGGTATGAGGAAGCGGTGGCATTGTCCGCGGAACCAGTGGCACCCTGTGCTCCGATGGCGGCTTAATTGAGTACAAGCTTGTTGATGTAATGGGCGCGATGGTTATAAACAAAAAAAAAAATAAAAAAAAAGATTTTGTAAATTTTATAAGAATCAATTTATAGATAATAAATATTATATTTTAAAGCGCTTGCATTGTATATACGCTGTAGGTATTAGATTTTAAGAACACAAATTTAAGAATGTTTGAAAGTGTAGAGTGCAGTTTCAATAAAACTATTAAATTCAGGGTCAGCTAAAAATTGAGAGAGTGCGGTTTTACAGTGATTGATGCCTGGTGTTGTTCCAAACGATGCGGCGCTATGGTGAATTGTATCGGTGCTGTAAACTTTAGGAGTAATATTTAATTTGTTTGAAAGCCAGCCGCGAGCTACTTGGATGGCCAGATAAATAGTGCCGCGTCTGTAGTTAATAGTCTTGCAGAAGTAGATTATAATTTTTTGGGTTTTATCATTGTTATAGACAAGGATTCTATCACTTGGAGTCCTGGAGAGAAAAGACCAATAGTTTTGTTTTTTTTCTGTTTCGAGTAAAAAACCATGAATGTGTTGCGAGAGTTCCCTGACAGATCTTGGTAAATTAGAATTTGTAATAACATTAGGAAGAGGAATGAGGTTGCATTTGCAGTCATCGTAGTAAAAAATAGACATTTTATTAATAATCAATTAATTAATTAATTAGTTGGAAGGGCGCAAGTAACCGAGCAATTAAGATTTTGGCCTCCAGGAGACGGAGTCTTGCAAGTAGCCAAGCAATTTTCCATATTTGAATAGAGACCATTTGCGGGGTCCGGGGTCGATTGCATCAAATGGCAACCAAAGGTCGGGCTGCAGCCGTAGGAAACAGCGGGCTGTAGTGGTAGCTTGCAAGTGGCCGAGCAGCTTTCCATAGTCGAATAAAGGCCATTAGCGGCGTCCGGAGCCGAATGCATCAAATGGCAACCGATGCCTGGGCTACAGGCGTAAGAAACAGCAGGCTGCGACGGAGTCTTGCAAGTGGCCGAGCAGCTTTCCATAGTCGAATAGAGGCCATTTGCGGCGTCCGGAGCCGAATGAATCAAATGGCAACCGAGGCCTGGGCTGCAGGCGTAGGAGATAGCGGGTTGTAATGGGTTGCAAATTTCATTGCAGGCGGAAAGATTTGAAAAGAGAGGTTGTCCTGGAGAAGCCGCAACTTCCTTACAGGTTCCGCTGGAAGAACAAACATAGCTTGTTTGGCCTAGCATAATTTTTATTAATAATTAAAAAAATAAAAATAAAAAAAAAATGGATGTTATTGAAGGAAAAAGGCCACTAGATGATAATATAGAGAATGAAAGCAATAAAGCAAAAAAAAGCAGAGTAAACCTGGAGATAAACGTGGAATTAATTAAGAATGACGAATATTATCAATTTTCTAAGACAGGACTACCGATAATTTTTATTCATGGTCGCATGATTTTTTTTGAATCAAGAAATAAGAATAAAGGAATCAAAGGAGTAGTTTTGCAAGAAGCCACTGTGGAAGAAATTACAGAGGAGCTTGAAAAGTTTATTGACGAAGAAACAGTTTACATAAGCTTTGATGCAGTAGACTATATAAAAAATAAACTTATTTTTGTATTTGGAGCGTGTGATTTAAACGAGAGTAATGGAATAATAAAAAAAATTTATGAAAAGCTAGACATGACAGTAAAAGTTGTGAAAAGCATAGAGATAAAATATATATATTTAGGGTACGAAAAATATATAATAAAAAAAAAATATGCAAATCTAATATATAAAACAGCAGATGATGGAATATGGTTTGCGAGAAATAGCAACAATACTATTATAAACCAGATTTTCGATATAAGACATTTAATGGACAGACTGTCTAATAAAATAATATTTATTACGAAAGATGCATTGCAAGACATTATGCTTACTTATTATCGATCAAAAAATAAAGAGTTGCTTAAATTTATTGAGCTAGCCAACTATCAAATATTTCCAAAATACATGATTTTTAACGAAAAAACAAATAAATATTTAAAAAATAAAAATGTAACAAAAGTGTTAGGCCCATGCGCCTATTCTGAATTTAGGAGAACTGTACAAGGAAAAATTCAAACAATAGGAATTTTTGGAGAACGTCATTTAAAACCAAACGATTTTGTTGAAATTTTTGAGCCGGAAAATACGCAGAGAGCCGCAACCTTTATTCGAAACGTAATTGAAAAAAATACAAATAAAAAATACGATTTATTTGTAGAATTGCCAATGCTTTCAAAAAACGATGAGGCGGCAACAAATATTATAGGAACAGAACACAATTCGTATACAATAACCTCACTAGCAATAGAATTTTCAAAGTGTTTTGAAGTAAAAAAAACAGATTGTGCTTTTAAAAATTTACGGGGACACTATATAGATTACAGACATGAGAAAAACATAAAAGAAAAAGAAAAAAAAATATTAATAGAAGAAGAAAAAAATTTATTATTATTAAAAAAAATAAAAAATGAATTTTTAATAAAGAATGTAGATGACGGCTTAGATGATGTTAAAATTTTTTTTCAAAATAAAATAAATGAAAAAATTAAAAAATTAAAAATACCAGTTATTAATTTTTTTGCTCGTTTAATGGATTACTATGCAATGGTTCGCCTGTTAAAATCGGAGAGAAACAAAAATGATTTTATGGAAAATGTAATAATTTACACGGGCAATGCGCATGCTAAAATTTATTGTAAATGTTTAAAGCAATTAGAATGTTTCGAAGTAATTTTAAAAATAAAAGACAAAATCGAGGAAAATAAAATGGTATTAGAATATAATTTTGTAGAATTTGGAAATGAAGAAAAAAATAAAAGTTTTTTATTTATTTAAAAAATTAATAAAAATGTATAGAGAAATTGCACAGATATCTATAAGTAAAATGGGAAAAAACATAAGTTTTATGAAATTTAATGAAAATACAGCGTATACTGTAGAAATAGAAATAAATACATCGACAAGCGATGACTTTATAAGAGAGATAGCAAAATTTGAGGAAGAAAAAAATGTATTTTTAACACTTGATGCTCTTGATTGTATTAAAAATAAACTTGTTTTTGTATTTGGAGCGTATGGTTTTTATGACAAAAATAGGGAAATAAATAATTTATTAATACAGATATATGAAAGCCTAGATAGAACAATAAAAGTTATTGATGATGATTGCTTGCTAGTAGCAACGAAAAAGTATGAAATTTTAATATATTTAGAAACAGAGAATGAAATTGGGCTTGTTGTTGCACCAATTAATTTAGAGGGTTACAATTTTTTTAAATTTGATATAAAAATTGAGAGTCAATTACAATTGCTACTTAGAAAATTAGAAGAGTATAAAATAATATTTATTACAGAAAATGCTGTAAAACATTTTGTGCGTACTTACATTGAACTAGATGAAAAAAAAAATCTTTTACTTAGATTTATTGAGTTTATTGGGTACCAAATATTTCCATGCTATGTTGATTTTAATAATAAATTTAACAAATATTTACCTAATATATTGGTAAACAAAATAATAGGACCAAATTTTTATGCCGAATATACTAGAACAGTAAACGAAAAAATTCAAAATATAGGAGTTTTTGGGGAAAGGAATTTAAATTTAAGCAACGATACTGATTTTTTAGTGTCGGATTCAACTCAAAGAGCCGCAAGTTTTATTCGAAACCTTATTGAAAAAAATAGAAGCAAAAAATACGATTTATTTTTAGAGATGCCAGAAGTAAGCAAAAAGTTATTGCCGAGAGAACAAAAATCATATACAATAACCTCAATGATTATAGAATTTTCTTTGTGTTTTGAAGTAAACAAAGAAGATTGTGCTTTTAAAAATTTACGGGGACACTATATAGATTACAGAGATAAAAAAATAATTAAAGAATTAGAAAATCAAAATAGCAAGATTATTGAAATTTTTAATGAAATAAAGGAAAATTTCAATAAAAATAAGAAAATAAATCATGAATTAATTGATAAAAAAACAAAAGAATTTCTTAAAAATTTTTTTGAAAGGGAATTAACAATGGAAATAGTAGATTATAAATCTTTTTTTGCATTATTTGAGGAATACGATACAATAATTAAGATACTAAAGTCTGCAAGCAACGAAAATGATTTTATGGAAAATGTAATAATTTACGCGGGTGATTTACATACCGATGTTTTTTGTGAATGTTTAGAAACGCTAGGATTTGAAAAAATAATTGAAATCAAAGATAAAATTGATGTAGTAGATAAATATGTATTGGAAAGTAACATGGTAGAATTTACAGAAAACGAACGCAATAAAAGTTTTTTATTTGAAATTGAAGATAAAATTGATAGAATAATAAAAATAAAATAAATTAAAATAAATTAAAATAAATGGAAAAGAAAGAAAAAATAATACTGATATGCATTGTATTACTAGTATTAGTTATTTGTGTAGTAGCTGTATTGTATTCGACTGGCGTCATAGGACCGGGGGTTCCAAAGGAACCCGTGGAACCCCCGGCGGATTCAAATAAACATCCTGCAAACATAAACCCAGCGGACCCGAGTGTGCCAGCAAACCCGAGTGTGCCAGTAAACCCGAGTGTGCCAGCAAACCCGAGTGTGCCGGTGGTTCCGGATCCGCTGTTGATGAGTGACAAGGATTTTGATTTTAAAAAGTTAAATTTGAGCTCTGGGTTTGATGGGTCAAAAGATTTTTACTACTGTAAAGGAGAATTTTTGGAAACAGCGCTGCAGCAAGCAAATGATACGTCGTGGAAAGTAGTGTGTGCCGTGTATAATCCTGGGATTGTTATTTATTCGGAGTTAACTGGGTGTCAGCAAAATATAAATTGTAATGCATTTGGAAACAATGTATCGATTTTGTGTGAACAGAAAGGTAACCCGTTACTAGCGCCCTACTTTTGTGGACGAAGAACGCTTAGTGACTGTAAACAACTAAAAAAATGTGATGAGTATTTGCAAATAATAGCCTATGCAGAGTATACAAAGAGGTACGAGCAAAGAAGAAAGGATTATGGAAAAGATGGAAAATATTATGAGGAAAATGATTCAAATCCCACCGATATAACGATGAGAATGAGTGAGGACGGAAGCAAAAAGCTGGATGTTTTATTGCGACACAGTGGAAAAACACATACCGGGTCAATTGAATGGCAAAGCACGATAATTATAAAAAAGAATACAAAAACAGTAAATATAGGAAACAAATTAAACGACAAGACAGCCATTGAAGAACTAAAAAAGAAGTTAACGCCAGGAGGGTTACGGCTTGATTTAACAAAGACAATGTACTACCGGGACGAGGTCAACCTGGCTAAATTTCAAACGGTTGGTAGTAAATGGCTAGCGGAGGTGGCGTTTCAGCAGACGGAAGAGTACCTGTGGGACGTGTTATTTGTGGTACGGCAGTACCAGAACGACCAGATAGTTGGGGTAAACTATTTTGAAATGGTGCAGCAGACGAATAATGTGAACTGCATGTACCAGGACGATTTTACGGGAACGCAATTTCAGAATTGTGGCAAAACTGGACCAGAGAAGTGTAGCAGCGACAATAAGCTTAGCGGTACAGGATGTCCCGGGGAATTTTATTTGAATGACTTGCAGTACAAGCGAGTGTACAGCGAAGGAGTACCGATCCAGACAAATGCCTTTAATCAGTTGCCGGCGGAAATTGAGTTGATAAAAACGGCAGATAAAAAGTATAGTTTTGTGCTTGATCCGCTGGATCCGATGGCATCGGCGAAAATGACGTTAATCAATATTTAAGAAATCAACGATTGAGGTACTCAGCGGCCAAAGGATTAAAGAAGCGGCTTTTTCCAGTTTTTATTTCGGCGCGCTTGTCGTGGTACTTCTGGATGTCGAGGGCGGTCTTTTGGCCGTGGCACTCGAGACAGAGCGCGCACAAGTTTCCAAGGGAGTCCGGGCCTCCGTTGCAGAGCGCGACGATGTGATCGATGTGGAAAATGGGGCCCAGCACGTAGTGGCAGCGCTGGCAAGCATAAAGCTGGGAAGCAGCGATTTGGAGGCGAACGGCGGGTCTTAATTTTTTTCTGGTGATTGACATTGATTTTATTTAGAAAAGAGAGAAAGCTTAGTATTGATGAACTGCTCGACGATCTCGATGTCGCAACAGAATTTAAGGTCAGCGCTGTAAGTGCACCTGATGTTTTGAATTCCAAGCAGAGCGGTACGGATATCGGCAATGATATTGCGAAAGTCCTGGCTACCGGACTCCGAGAATTCGACTATTTCAAAGGCACTGGTGACGGTTTCGCGGATGAAATGGAGGGCGTTGGTGCGGTTATCGCGGTGAATGAATGTGCGGTAGAGAGAAGTCAGAATGGAGGGGCGAAGGACAGAGACGTTGCTGACGTCGATGCGCTCGCCCTTTTTAATGTGGCCGATGAATTTGAGGCGGCTGAGGGTTTCGAAGTCCTTATTAGAGTCATTCATTTATTAAAAATGTATTAAAAAAAACTACACAAATAAACAAAATTACACTATTAAATGCGGTTAAATTAATAAAAAAAAAAATTGTAATGAAGTAAGTAAAAATAAATGAAGTATTGTACGTTAACAGAACAGAGTGATGGATTTGGAAGTCAATACCAAAAATTAATTTATGGTATATTGATAGCAGAAGAAAAAGGCAATGAGTATGTATATCGGCCAGTAACACGAATAGAACACAATTATAATGATGATCCGGAATTTATTAATAGAATTGAAGACTTGATGAATTTAAAAGAAAATTTGAGGGCGATGGAGATGACGGAAAAGCAATTGATAACGGTAATGGAAATTGGGGAAGTTATTAAAGAATTTGAATTAAACATTGACAGTTATATGACGTCAGAATCATTAAAAAAAGTAAAAGCAATATTTTGGAAAAATAAAAATAAGAATTTTTTTGAAAACAATGCAACGAATATAGCAGTTCATATACGAAGACCCAATGAAATGGACAATAGAATGGAAGGAACTGATACACCAGTTGAGTATTACTTGGAAATAATAAAAAGAATCAGGGCAAGGGGTAAGGGAAAGCAAGTTTTTCATATTTATAGTCAAATCAATGCAAATGTACTAATAGAAGAATTTAAGCCGCTAATGGCAATTGAAAATATAGTGTATCATTTTAATGAGTCTCTTTTCGAAAGCTTTATTGGAATGGTTGCAGCCGACATTTTAGTTACATCAAAAAGCTCATTTAGCTATACCGCAGCATTGCTAACCGAAGGTACAGTCTATTATCTACCATTCTGGCATTGTCCGGCAGCTAGCTGGATTAATACGGCAAAAGCCAACGCAGTTTTTTATTATTTTAATGATAAAGATTATCCAATTGAAGTAACGGAAGAAACGTTAAAAGTAACGCCATATACGTTTCAACCAAATGGGGAATTATGGGAGCAAGATTCATTAGAGCAATTTTTTAAAAATATTGACCAAAAAAAAGAGTATACGATAGTTGACATAGGAGCACAATCTGGACTGTATTCGCTTTTTGCAAAGTATCTACCATTATCTAAAATTTATGCGTTTGAGCCGTTTCCAGCGACGTTTGAATTGCTAAATAAAAATTTAAAATTGAATAGCATTACCAATGTGATTACTCATAATTTAGCAATATCAGACAAAATCGGTACGGCCATATTGAATACATCGATTAGTCACAATGGACTGCACACACTTGGAGAAAATCCAGAAAGATTTAAGGATATAGTACCGATAGAGGTACAGACCACAACGTTGGACGATTTTATTAAATGGCCAGTTGATTATATAAAAATTGATACAGAAGGATATGAATTTTATATATTAAAAGGAGGTAAAGAAATAATTAAAAAGTACAAACCTACATTACAAATAGAATATAATTTGATAAATATGAAGCAGTGTGATGTGTCGGAAACTATGCTGAAAGAGATAATTAATGAAATTGGGTATGTTATAGTTAGTCAAGCGTCGGAAGAAATGTTATTAATGCATAAAAGTAAAATATTTTTCAGTAATGTTTTTGAAAATGAAAAATTTAAAAACAATAAAAGTAGCAAAATAAAGATAGATATAGGGTTATCCTACAGCGCTCCTATTTCGGAGGTATGGTTGTCGCATGAGCCCGAATTGATTGTGATAGGATTCGAACCGAATCCGGATTCAGTTGAGAGTATTTTGTCAACAAAAGAAATTGAAAAAAGACATTTTTGTCACGGCAACCCAATACAAAAAAAATATATAAATGAAAGATTTTTTCTACTGCCATGTGCACTATCCGATGTAGATAATATGTCTGAAATGGATTTTTATAAAACTAATGGAGATACGGGTAGATCGAGTTTATATGAACCAAATAAAGACTTCGATTCTGCGGAAAAGATTAAAGTACCGGTATTTTCATTGAAAGAATTTTTTGAATCATTTCCATTTGAAAAGTATGAGTATATTGACTACATAAAGATTGATGCGCAAGGATCCGATATAAATATTTTAAAAAGTGCGGGAAAATATTTAGCGGAAAAAGTTGTGTATGTGACTGCAGAGCCGGAGCATGATTTCTACAAGGATTGTAAGTCAAATACACTTGAAAATATAACGAATTACTTAAATTCACAAGGATTTGAAAGAATTGAACACGAAAATACTAGTGATCCGACGTATATCAATTCAAAGTATTTGCATTTAAAAAACAAAATTTATATATATCAAGATGGCTAATTAATTTATTGATTGTATGTAAGGTACATTGTTAAATTTTGAAGCAAGAAGGGAAAACCCTGACTGGGAAGCACCGTAAATTATTTTTGAGTTTGTTAAGATATAAAATTCAGTAATAGCGTCCAAGACTTGGTGTTTCGTTGTATTATTTAACGACGAATGTCCTATCCGGCAAGTTGTCATTATTAATTTGTTATATTTAATTTGCAATTTTAATTTAAAAGCAGCATTGTCGCAACAAAAAAAAATATTTTCATTATAATTTTTTTCGATTAGGTTATATAAGCATTCTTCGGAAAAATGTCTTTGATCGTGAGTGCAAAGGACAAACGACTGATCTGTTTCAAGAAATCTATCCCCAAGCCTTAAATGAATGGAGACGTAGTCTGTGACTATTTTAGGAAAGATGTGGCTGGCGTTTAGTTTTACTTTGTCAGTAAAGTAGAAGACGTCTTTGATGTCAATGGAATAATTAGTATTGAATGTACCGTAATAAAGTCCAGGGTGTACGAAAGTCCAGGAATCATGATCGATTAAGGATTGATTATGATCGATCATTGACTGATTGATGTACATGAACGGGTATTTTAATTTAATATATTTTTCAATAAGTAAATTATTTTTTTTATAGTATAATCTCTCATTATTTTTTATGCAATTGTCTAAGATGTACATAAAGAATTTCAAGGAGTCGCCGATTCCACCATTACCCAACTTAAAATCGTAAACAATTTTTTTTTCAAAAGAATTAAAATTATTAATATAATATTGCATTATAATTTTTAATTATTAAAGTAATAAAAAATTTTTAATTTTTAATTTTAAAAATAAAAAAAATGTACGCGAATGTTGATGAATAATATTTAAAAGCAAGAGAATGACGAATATTATTTTAAGTTACATTGGCGGGCAAGTTTCGATGTACATTTTAGGCCAAGCGAAAACATTTTTAGTACAATATATAGAAAATAATGAAACTGATGCGGTGCAAGAAATGAAGAATGAATGGAATTTCCAAGAGTTTTTTATGGAAAATGATAATGAAAATTTTGAAAAAGAGATAGAGCTTGAAACTAGAATAAAAAAAACAAAAAATATGGAAGAATCGTGGGAATTTATAGGTTAAAGAAATTCAAATAACTTTTTTTTAATTATTTTAAAAATTTTATAATAAAAAAATGTTTGGAACAGTTGCAGCCGATAGCCGAAAAAGCAATGCCGCTACCAGCGCAGTGATGGTCTCGAGCAACATCACGTCGAGCAAAGCAACAACAACTTTAAAAAATTGGGACGCGCCTGGGTATTTGTTTCAGAGTGTGATTGGCTATATACCAGCTAATTTCCAAGGCAGTCAGCCCATTACGCCCAATTACGGATATTTTTATAACACGCCTGGGCAATCCGCCCCGCAAAATTGCTGCACTAGTGTTTCAAGTAATGATAGAAACATTCTATTGCTTCCAATTGGAGCTAAAATTTGCGGTATTTATTTAACAAATAACGGTAAGGAACTCACCGCAGGTACAAATCCGACTACTATTACTATAGCTGCGATTGATCTTGATTCTCCAGCAACAAACCCTCAAGTTCTTATTAGCGCGACGCTAGCGGATATAAATACGTTTGGCGGCATTGGAAAGGGCATGAGCGGAAATCCATTTAATATAAATTTACCAATCACTGGCGCTGCATATCAACTCGCAGTATCGGAAACTGCTTTATTAACGGCATCATATGGCCTGGGTTACGAATTTAACAATGGTGTTTTCGGTGAACTTGGCGTAATTGTTTCGTATATATTGCCCGGACCTGGTTTTGGCACGACAACACCAGGTGCAGGTTAAAATTTAAAATTAAAAAGCAAAAATAAAAAAAAATTATTTTTAATAAAAAAATGTTTGGAAACGTTGCAGCGGACAGCCGAAAAAGCAATGCCGCTACCAGCGCAGTAATGGTGTCGAGCAACACAACGTCAAGCAAAGCAACAACAATATTGCAAAACTGGGCAGTGCCCGGGTATTTGTTTCAGAGTGTAATTGGCTATGTACCATTGAATTTACTAATTGTTCAAGAAGAAGCGCCCGACTACGCATTTTTTAATAGCGCACCTGGGCAAAATGGCCAGCCTACTGCATCGGTTAACGATAAAAACATTCTATTGCTTCCAATTGGAGCTAAAATTTGCGGCATTTACTTAACAAATAACGGTGTAGAAATCACAGCAGGTACAAATCCCTATATTATTACTATTGCTGCGATTGATCTTGAGTCTCCAGCAACAAACCCTCAAGTTCTTATTAGCGCGCCAATAACAGATATAAATACGTTTGGCGGCATTGGAAAAGGCATCAACGAAAATCCATTTGACATAAATTTACCAATCACTGGTGCAGCATACACATCTGTAGTTTCGGAAAATGCTTTATTAAGCGCTTCGTATGGCCTGGGGTTTCAATTTAGTACAGTGGGTTTAGAAGGGTTTGCAACTGGTGAACTTGGCGTAATTGTTTCGTATATATTGCCCGGACCTGGGTTTGGCACGACAACATTAGGTGCAGGTTAAAAAATTTAAAATTAAAAAGCGAAAATAAAAAAAAATTATTATTACTAATAAAAAATTTATTTTTAATAAAAAAATGTTTGGAAACGTTGCAGCCGACAGCCGAAAAAGCAATGCCGCTAACAGCGCAACAATGGTGTCAAGCAACATAACGTCAACTAAAGCAACAACCACATTGCAAAACTGGACAGCGCCTGGGTATTTGTTTCAGAGTGTAATTGGCTATGTACCATTCAATTTTTTTGGCAGTCAAACAGAAGCGCCCGACTACGCATTTTTTTTTAGCGCACCTGGGCAATATAATCAGATTTATCCATCAGTTAACGATAAAAACATTCTATTGCTTCCGATTGGAGCTAAAATTTGCGGTATTTATTTAACAAATAATGGTGTAGAAATCACATCATCTACAAATCCCTATATTATTACTATTGCTGCGATTGATCTTGATTCTCCAGCAACAAACCCTCAAGTTCTTATTAGCGCGCCAATAACAGATATAAATACGTTTGGCGGCATTGGAAAAGGCATCCGCGGAAGTCCATTGGACATAACATTACCAATCACTGGAGCTGCATTTGCATCTGTAATTGCTGAACCTGCTTTACTAACTGCTTCGTATGGCCTGGGGTATCAAGTATCAACCCTTGGTTTAATAAACGGTGAACTTGGCGTTATTGTTTCGTATATATTGCCCGGACCTGGGTTTGGCTTTAGCTTAGACTTAGTTTGATTTATAAAGTAAATAACCAATAAATTTAATAATAAATTAATAATTGAACTAAAAAACAATTTAAATGTATAAATTTTATTAGCAATAAATTACGTACTTTTTTTGAGAAGAGGTAATAATAATATATAATGAATAAATTTAGTAATTTGAGTTTCTTTTTTAAAAAAAATGCATAAACAGCACAAGCACAAGCGATGGCAGAGTTGACAAGGCGATTTTTACAAGGACGCAACAATTTGGAATTTTACTTTCGAGAAAGCCAGGTGAGCGAGCAGCCCGATGCGATTGATTTAGTGCACATTCCAACTGGATTAGTTTGCCTTTTTGATGATGAAAAAGCACGTGGTGTGAGGAAGCCGCGGCCGTCGCACCCTGTGCCCCGATGGCGGCCTAGCGTGCGTTTAAGCAAGCAAAAAATAAAAAAAGATTATTTTAAATTCTATAAAAATATAAAAAAAAATTATGGCAGAAAAAAAATTAGGAGAAATATTTAAGCATTATGGAACGGACAAGGAAATTAATGGGTATACGCCGTACTACGAAAGGATATTTGAAATAATGCGGCACCAGAAAATTTGCCTGGGAGAAATAGGCATTGGGACGCTGATACCCGGGGCTCCCAGTTCAATGGTAGGGTACGGGGAGCCGCATTACCAACAAGGGGCATCGCTCAAGAGCTGGCGGGACTATTTTGATCACCCGGAGACGGAGATCCATGGGTTTGACATTCAGCAAGACACGCAGTTTACCAGAGAGCCCCGGGTGACGACGCATCTGCTCAATAGCACCGATAGCTCGGCGGTGGCGGCGTTTCTGGAGGTGCCGTTGCACCATAAGCCGCTTCGATTTGATATACTGATTGACGACGGGGCGCACTATGACCAGTGTCAGTTGGCTACGGTGCAGAACCTCTGGTCGACGGTAAAGCCCGGGGGGATATATGTGGTTGAAGACGTGTATCCGAGCAGCCGGCTAGTAACTGAGTATATTGACCAATTTAATGCAGCGGTTGAGCAATCGCCGTGGTTACTATCAACAAAAAAAAATTTGCTTTTTGTGTTTAAAAAATAAATAAAATTATTAATTTTAATTAATCAATTACAGAATTTTGGAAATAATAAGTTAGTTTAGCCAATTCATCATTTGAAATCTAAGCGATGGCGGCCGAGGAGTCTGTGAGAGCCCGGCAAGCGTCGTGGGCAACTTTAAAATCGCCGGCATTAAAGGAATTTGCAATCAAAAAGCGGAGAATAGTGCTTGCGTCGACACGGACGCCGCGGCCTTCCAAGGTTTTTAAAGTATTAAATGCAAGACCATTTATTATAAATTTAAATTTATAAATCAAAATAAGCGCATAAAAGCGCATTAATAAGCGCATCTCTGCTTTGCGTTAGACAAAAACCCAAAGCTGAGATGCGCCGTTTACCAAAGCAGCGACTTTTCCGTCACCTGAAACAGCACCAGCCAATCCTTGAGATGAATTAGGAGTACCGCCAGTGCCATAAAGTCTGGGACCATTTTGAGTCCAGGTTCCGAGGGGGCCTTGGGTAAAAATCCAAGAAGCCCCGACATCGTTGTTATTACGTGAATCGCAAGTGCCAATGGTGTTTCCGTCTTGTGATATACTAACATAGTAATTATCAGATGTTGTCCTGACCAAATCATAGGGAAGAGGAAGCAAAGCTTTGGATGACCAACCAGAGCCAAGAGTACGGTAATAAATTACGGCATTAGAAGCAGCGCCAATGGCCAAAATATTTCCGTCAGCGCTAAGCGAAACGCTATTTCCAAAGAAAGTCATTCCAAATGGTGCTATAAGTACTGAAAATTGGTTTTGCCAAGGACTTTGTTGAGTCGGGACGTTTATAAAGATATATGCGCTGCCCGAGGGTGTGTTTGTATTATTATAATCGGGAGCGCCTACTGCCAGGGTAGAGCCGTCGGCCGATAAACTAACAAAAGTTCCAAAATTACCTTCTGCAACAGTACCAAGAAGCTTTTGCACAAAAACTGGTGCTAATAAATTATTTATGTTAAAAATATAAGCGGCACCAAGCTCTCCATTATCTAAGGGACAACCTACTACAAGAAGATTTCCGGCACCATTAAGAGTTAATGAATAGCCAAAAAAGCCTGGACCAATTTCATCAACGCCAGTAATTTTTGATCCTTGTAGAGTCCAGTTAGTACCATCAAATGCGTAGAGCCAAACGGCGCCAATATCACCGCCGATGGCCGGATCGCCATCAACTGTAATGCCTAATGCTAGGACATCTCCTGCGTCATTAAGAGAAACAGTGCCAAAATAAGGGGGGCCGCCAATATTGGCGTCACCGGGTAATGGAATTGACGTTTCAGTGTAGAAGCCGGCAGTATTAGTAAAGACTGATAAAACACTATCACCAAGGTTAGCAGCACTAAGCCCAACAGCTAACACACTACCATTCTGATTTAAAGATATGCTGTAGGAATTAGAGGCAAGTGTGTACATATTTCCGAGCTGAGTTGCGGGTACGGTACGCGAAGCGGCGGTGACCCAGACGCCGGGGCTACGCTGGTACTGGAGGAGCGAGCCGACCGTTCGGATATCTGCGGAAAAAAACCCATTGGAACTTTTTGAGGCGGTTGAGCGTAAACTGGCAAGGGAAAAAACGCATAAATCTTTGGGGACGTTACCAAAACTCATTTTTATTAAAAATTTTAAAATTTATTATAAATTAAACAAAGACAAAAAGCTCAGTTAATTCTGCAAAAGCAGCGACTTTACCGTCTCCTGATAGTGCTGAACCCGAAGCTCCTTGATTAAAAATAGTGCCGCCGGAACCAACCAATTTCGGTCC
>Ga0209443_1001193_pt1 | contig 16659 bp, 16 predicted proteins | sample LauGreBMM110DCMD_2_FD_187571 | JGI IMG/M metagenome (GOLD analysis project Ga0209443, IMG submission 187571) | Freshwater lake microbial communities from Lake Michigan, USA - Su13.BD.MM110.DCMD (SPAdes) (version 2) | ecosystem: Environmental > Aquatic > Freshwater > Lake | place: Lake Michigan... | reverse complement strand
GGCCCGGCCAGTGCGGGAACATGGAGTCCGCGATGACGATGGTGTTGGTGTGGCGGACGCGCGCGAGCAACGAGAGCAGGTGGGGGTTGAGGATCCCGGATCGGAGCATCACGAACCAGAACCCGCGGCGGTCCGGGCCGTCAAGACGACTGTCCGCGCGCAGCGGGCCGGTTGACCCTTGCCCTCCGCTTCCCCACTCTGTCGTGCACATGGTCATCGCGCCCTCCTTGCTCGCCGCGGATTTCAGCCGGTTCGGCCACGACGCCGCGCGGGTCGACCGTGCCGGCGCGGAGTGGCTCCACATCGACGTCATGGACGGCCATTTCGTGCCGAACATCTCCTTCGGGCCCGCGGTCGTGCGCGCCGTGCGGCCTCATTTCTCCCGGGTGCTCGACGTCCACCTGATGTGCAGCAGACCGGAGATCCTGCTTGAGCCTTTCGTGAAGGCCGGGGCCGACCGGATCACCGTCCACGTCGAGCTCGGCGCCCAGGTGACGCCGCTGTTGTGGAAGATCCGCTCGCTGGGAAAGAAGGTCGGTCTCGCGGTGAACCCTCCCACCAACATCGCCGAGGCCAAGCCGTACCTCAGCCAGATCGACCTGCTGCTCGTGATGACGGTGAACCCCGGTTTCGGCGGCCAGCCGTTCATCGAGGAGTGCGTGCCGAAGATCCAGCAGGCCGCGGCCTGGCGGAAGGAGCTGGGCCTGTCGTTCCGCATCGAGGTGGACGGCGGCATCAACAACGAGACCGCGGTCGAGTGCGCCCGGGCCGGCGCCGACACGTTCGTCGCGGGCACGGCGTTGTTCAAGCACCGCAACCTCCGCGCCGCCGTGGACAAGATGCGCGCCCTCGCGGCCAAGGCCGGCTCGGACCTCCTGTGAGCCGTCGCGTCCTGCGGTCCGTGATCGTGATCGGACTCGCCGTCCCGCCCCCGCGATGATCGCTGCTTTCCTCGCCACCTGGTTGTTCGCGCTGTCGTCGGTCGCGGCGAAGCGCTCGGTGTCGCTGCTCGGGTCCTCCACGGCGAGCCTCGTGCGGATCGTGCTGGCCGCGACGGTCCTCGGGATCTACGCGCACGGCTGGGGCGCGGGGCTGGGCGGTGTCGCGCTCGGTTGGTTCATCGTGAGCGGCCTGATCGGCTTCGGCATCTGCGACACGGCCATCTTCCTCGCCTTGCCGCTGCTCGGTGCGCAGTTGACGAGCCTGATGGTCCAATGTCTCGCCGCACCGATCGCGGCGGTGGTGGAATGGGCCTGGCTCGGCACGCGGTTGGGGACGGTCGAGGTCGCGGCGGGCACATCGATCTTGGCGGGCGTCGCGGTCGCGCTTTTCCCCGGCCGCGGCGGGTCCCCGACATCCGGGATCGGCGGGAAGGCCTTCATGCTCGGGCTCGTCGCCGCGGCCGGGCAGGCGATCGGAGCGGTGCTCAGCCGCCACGGTCAGTTGCTCGCGAAGACCGCGGGCGAGCCGATCGACGGCATGTCCGTGGCCTACCAGCGGATCCTCGCGGGCGTGGCTTTCACCTGGGTCTGGTGGCTGTGGCAGCGGGGGCGCGTCCCGGCGGCCTCCGGCGGGTCCGGTCCCACCGCGGGGACGCCTTGGCGCCGGGCCTGGCCGTGGGTGGTCGTCAACGCGCTGAGCGGTCCGTCGTTGGGCGTGGCGTGCTACCAGTGGGCGTTCCAGGTCCAACCGACCGGCGTGGTGATGTCGATCACGGCGCTCACGCCGCTGGCGGTGGTGCCCTTGGCGTGGTGGCTCGACGGCGAGCGTCCGTCGGCGCGTCCGCTCATCGGTGGCGGCGTGGCGGTGGCCGGCGCCGTGTGGTTGGCGTCGACGCGTTGAGCGGCCGGGCAGAAATTGCTTCCCGCCCCGGCGCGCCGTTCCGCACAGTGCTCCCATGCGCAAACGCCGCGAGGCCCGGGAACGGGCCGTGCAGTTCCTGTTCCAGCACGATGTGAACCCGCCGGAGAACCTCCAGGCGGCGATCGACCATTTCTGGGAGAACACGCGGCTCAACGCCCACATGGAGGCCCACCCCGGGCCCACCTACGGCGAGAAGATCGAGCCCGCCTTGGCGACGACCGATGAGATGGCGATGCGGCTCTTCGCCGATTCCTTGATCCGCGGCGTGATCGACCATCTGCCGGTGATCGACACCGCCATCAAGAAGCACGCGCTCAACTGGGACATGCACCGGATCGCCGTGGTCGACCGCAACATCATGCGCCTGGCCATCTACGAGATGCTCTACCGCGACGATATCCCGCCGGTGGTCAGCATCAACGAGGCGGTCGACGTCGCGAAGAAGTTCTCCACCGAGGACAGCGGCAAGTTCGTCAACGGCATCCTCGACAAGGTGAAAGGCGAGATCCTGCGACCGGCCCGCACCCCGAAGGACGACGTGGCCGGCTGACGGCGGCGGTTTGACTTCCCGATACCGGACCCGACCTTCTCCGATGTTCGCCGACCTGCACACGCACACGCATTTCTCTGACGGCACGTTCTCGCCCGAGGAGTTGGCCGGGCGCGCCAAGGCGGCGGGCCTCTCGGCGATCGCACTCACCGACCACGACACCGTCGAGGGCTGCGGACGCATGACCGCGGCCTGCGCGAAGGAAGAGCTGGAATTCATCCCCGGCGCGGAGCTCACCGCCGAGCTCCGGGGCCACGAGGTCCACATCCTCGGCTATTGGCTCGACGCGTCGTCCCCTTTGCTCCAGTCGCGGCTCGCCGGGTTCCAAGCGGTCCGGACCAACCGCATCCACGACATGGTCCACCGGTTGAACCAGCGCGGCATCCCGCTGACCGCCGAGAGTGTCTTGGCGCTGGCCAACTGCAACGCCCCCGGCCGGCCCCATCTCGCGCGCGCCTTGGTCGAGGGCGGCCATTGCAAGGATTTCGACGACGCCTTCGAGCGCTTCCTCAAGAAGGGCAGGCCCGCCTGGGTGCCCAAGGCGAAGATGGACGCGAGCACGGCGATCGATCTGATCCACGGGGTCGGCGGTGTCGCGGTGCTGGCGCATCCGGCCCTCTACCGCGCCGACCGGCTCATCCCGGACGCGGTCGCGGCCGGTCTGGACGGCATCGAGTGCTGGCACACCAAGCACAATCCCGAGACCTCGGCCCACTACGCGCGGATGGCGTCGGACCTTTCCCTCGTGGCGACAGGGGGGAGCGATTGCCACGGCATGAGCAAGGGCCAGCCGCTCATCGGCCGCGTCAAGCTCCCCTACTCGCAGGTCGAGCTGCTCAAGCGACGGCGGCCCGCGGCAGCGTCCGCACCGGCGCCGATGACGCCACCGATGCCGGCACCTTCGACCGTTCCTGGACCGGTCCCGGTCGGTTGATCCGACTTTCCCATGGGCTTCTTCGACAAACTCAAGGCCGCGTTCACCAAGACGACTTCGGCGCTCGCCCACGAGGTGAAGCGCATCGTCAGCCGTTCGCCCCGCCTCACCGCCGCCAGCCTGGAGGAGCTGGAGGCCGCGTTGCTCCGCGCCGATCTCGGGCTCGCGATGACGCAGCAGATCATCGCCGCCGCGAAGCTGGCCTTCGAGACGCAGGGCCGCACCGGTCTGGACTTCGTCGAGATCGCCGCGCGCGAGGTCGAGCAGAGCCTGTGCAAAGGCGATGCGAGACTCCACGCACAGCCGACCGGCCTGACCGTCGTCTCGGTCGTCGGTGTGAACGGGACGGGCAAGACCACGACGTCCGCCAAGCTGGCGCACCTCGTCCAGCAGCGCGGCGAACCGGCCGTGCTGGCCGCGTGCGACACCTTCCGCGCCGCCGCCATCGAGCAGCTCAAGCTCTGGGGCGACCGCCTCCAGGTGCCCGTCATCGCCGGCGCCTACCAAGCCGATCCGGCATCGGTCGCGCACGACGCCATCACCGCCGCGCAATCACGCGGAGCGAAGTGGTTGTTCATCGACACCGCGGGCCGTCTCCACACCAAGAACAACCTCATGGCCGAGCTGCAGAAGGTCCATCGCGTGATGGACAAGAAGCTTCCCGGGGCGCCGCATGAGACCTTGCTCGTGCTCGACGGATCGACCGGCATGAACGCGCTGAACCAGGCGCGCGAATTCCACAAGGCCGTGAAACTGACCGGCCTCGTGATCACCAAGCTCGACGGCACGAGCAAGGGCGGCGCGGTGGTGGCCATCCAGCGCGAGCTGGGGATCCCGGTGAAGTTCATCGGCGTGGGCGAGCAGCCCGAGGACCTCCAGCCGTTCGACGCGAAACAGTTCGCCGACGCGTTGTTCGCGACCCACGAGTAGCCGCGGTCGCGGGGAGGCCGAGGTCCGTCCCACCATGGTGACCTTCCTTCTGGGACGGGGCCGCGATGGGGTCCCGTCGTCAGGCGAGAGCTCCGCGAAGGGCTGTCGCGCCTGACCGATGTGGACGCTTGGTTCCACGGTGGAGCCGCGCGTGGCCCTTTCCGCGGGACGAGACCGGGCACCCCGGCCTCAGGTGGCGACCAAGGGTGCCTATTCGGACCCCGGTTCTTGGACCACCACCGTGCCGGCGATGAAGTCATGCAACGAGCGGCGCTCGCGGTGGAACAACATCACGACGACCGCACCCCAGAACCACGCGAAGTAGACACCCTGGATCCACGAGGACCACGCCGGTGCGTGCTGCGAGAGCAGTGTGCCGCGTTGTTGCCATCCAAGACCCTCGAAGGCCCCATCATCCCCGATCCTCGAAAGGGCGACCCACGAAGCCACGACCTGGATCATCGAGATCACAGCCGTGACCGCGCTGCGGAGCCACGCCTCGCGCCAACCGATCACGTTGCCGTCCAAGCGGACCACCTGGATCCCCATGACCCGTTTGCCGACCGTCTGGCCGAACCGGGCGTGGAAGCAGGTGTAATAGCCGATCCAGAGCAAAGCCGCCGGCAAGAGCAGCGACATCTCCACAGCCTTTGAAGAGCCCGAGATCCACTCCACAGCGATAAAGGTGGGCAGCAACACCAGTATGTCGATCAAAGACGCGGCCACCCGTTGATAGAACGTTCCGTATCTCATCATCTTTCCTTCCGTTTCCGGGCGGCTGTCATCGACTTGACCCGCGGCGATGACTCCGACTGATTTTATCTTATGTTAGATAAGTGGATACCTATGTCCAGATAAAGACCGCGGGGCGGGCCAGTGGATCCTGATTCGGTGCAGTCGGTCCATCCGGCAGGGACCGGTCGAGGGGATCCTGTCGGACGGCGTCCGACTCCTGCAGCGTCGGAGGTCATGCGATCCATCACCCTGACGGAGTCCGAGAGCGACGACCTCATCCATGGGAAGGTCAGCCGGGTGGTCGCCGTGAGATACGCCGACCCTGCGACGCAGTTCCTCTGCGCGGATGGATTGGGCTTCTTCGTCAAGGATCCGCCTGAACAGGTGCTGAAGGCCCTGAGCTCGACGCCGCTGGAGAGCTGAGATCCTGCGGTCGTCTTCGGTCCCGCTGCCCGACGAGGTCAACGGCCCGCCGACTCCGCGGCACGCGCCGTGTTGGCGAGGAGCATGGCGATGGTCATGGGGCCGACGCCGCCGGGGTTCGGCGTGATGAGGCCGGCGACCGGTTGGACCTCGGCGAAGGCGACGTCGCCGACGAGCCGGGTGCCGGATTTCGCGGATGCGTCCGGCACGCGGTTCACACCGACATCGATGACGACGGCACCGGGTTTCACCATGTCGGCCTTCACGAACTCCGGGACGCCCATCGCCGCGATGAGCACATCGGCGCGGCGGCAATGTCCGGCGACATCGCGCGTGCCGCTGTGGACGACGGTGACGGTGCTGTTCGCGTTCTTGCTTTTCTGGAGGAGGATCGAGGCCATCGGCTTGCCCACGATGTTGCCGCGGCCAAGGACCACGACCTCCGCGCCTTCGAGCTTCACGCCCGACCGGACGAGCAGCTCATGCACGCCGCCCGGGGTGCAGGGGATGAAGCCGTCCGCGTCGCCGAGCATGAGTTTGCCGACGTTGAGCGGATGGAACCCGTCGACATCCTTGGAAGGGGCGACGTGGGCGTAGACGGTGGCCTGGTCGATGTGGCGGGGCAGGGGAGCCTGGACGAGGATGCCGTGCCATTGCGGGTCCGCGTTGAGCTGGCTGATGAGCGCGAGCAGATCGGCCTCGGAGGTCGCGGCCGGCAGGACGCGCGTGACCGAGCGGATGCCCAGTTCGGCGGACTTCTTCTCCTTCATCCCGACGTACACCTGCGACGCGGGATCCTCGCCGACACGGATGAAGACGAGTCCCGGCGTGATGCCCCGGTCCTTGAGCGACGCGACGCGCCGGCCGGTCTCGGTGTGGATCTGCTGCGCGATGGCGCGCCCGTCGATGAGGTTGGTCACGCGCCGAAGCTACGCGAACGGACGACGCGGGTGAACAGCGATGAAGGAGCGAGGGCGGAGGACGCCGCGCGGGGCAGGGTGGTCCACGCTGGTTGCGCCTGCGGTGTCCCGGTTCAGATCCGCACCTTGAAGGCCTCGCCGGCCTTCACGCTGAGGACGAACTCGGCCATCAGCACCGGGATCTGTTCGAGGTCCTTCAGCGACACGACCTCGACCGGCGAGTGCATGTAGCGGTTCGGCAGGCTGATCAGCGCGCTCGGGATGCCGCCGCGCGTCCAGAAGATCACATCGGTGTCGGTGCCGCTGCTCGCGCTCATCGCCTCGTGCTGGAGCGGGATGCCTTTGGCCTCGGCCAACTGCTCGAGCCGCGCGACGACCTCGGGATGGTTGCAACCGCCGTGGGTGAGCGCCGGCCCCGCGCCGATCCGGATGTCGCCGTGCTGCTCCTTGCTCACGGTCGGATAATCGGTCGCGTGGGTCACGTCCACCACGAGCGCGACGTCGGGTTTGAGCGAGTAGGCGATCTGGCGCGCGCCGAGCAGGCCGACCTCCTCCTGGATGTTCGAGACGGCGCAGACCTCCGCCGCGAACTTCCCGCCGTGCTCCTTGAGCAGGCGGAGCGTCTCGGCGACGGCCCAGGTGCCGATGCGGTTGTCGAAGGCCCGAGCGACCGCGAGGTCCCCGCGCAACATCTCGAACCGGTCGTTCAACGTGATCGGGTCGCCGATGCGCACGAGTTTCAGCGCCTCCGCTTTGCTGCCGACACCGATGTCGAGGAAGAGGTCGTGGATCTTCGGCGCCTTGGGCTCGCCTTCCATCTTCTGCAGGTGCGGCGCCACGTTGCCGACGACCGCGAGGACCGGTCCGCCGCGGGTGTGGATGGTCACGCGCTGGGCCTTGGTGATGGCCGGGTCGATGCCGCCCATGCGGCGCACGTGGATGTAGCCGGCCTCGGTGACGTGGTTGACCGCCATGGCGATCTCGTCGGCGTGCGCGGCGAGCATGATGCGCGGCGAGCCGCCTTTGTTGGCGACGGCGACGCAGTTGCCGTAGGCGTCGGAGAACGTCTCGTCCGCGAACGCCGCCACATGGTCGAGCCACACGCGTTGGCCGCGGGTCTCGTGGCCGACCGGGCTGGGGGTGTTGACGAGCGTCTCGAGGAACTGGAGCGATCCGGTGCGCATGGCGGCGAGCCTAGAGCGCCGGCGTCGCGCGGCAAGAGCTCGCCCGAAAAGGTCGTCGCCCAGGGCCGCTCCAGCCCGCTGGACTTGGGAAACAGGGCATGTACCCCCAAAAACGCTTTCCCTCCTCGCTGTTCACCGTGTGATGGTCCGGCATGCCTGAGCGCGAACCCGCTGGAGAAAGGGTCTATCGCGGCATCGCCGTCGCCGGCGGCGTCGCCCACGCGCGCATCCTCCGTCTCGGCCAAGCGTCGCAAGAGATCCCGCAGCACCGGTTGGAGGAGGGCGAGGTCGATGCCGAGATGGCGCGGTTCCAGGACGCTCTCGTCGAGACACGCCGCCAGATCGCCGACGTGCAACGCCGCGTCAGCGCGGCGATGGGCGCGCAGGAGGCCGGGATCTTCGAGGCCCACCTGATGGTCCTGGAAGACCCGTCGCTGCTCGACCAGGTGGGCTCGCGTGTCCGCGGCGACCGGGAGAACGCCGCGTCCGCCTTCCACGCGGTCGCCGGCAAGTACGCCGCCGCGCTCGAGGCGGCGGACGACGATTACCTCCGCGAACGGGCGGCGGACCTGCGCGATCTCTCGACGCGGGTCCTGGACAACCTGCTCGGCATCGTCGGCGAATCCGATCTGTCGCGCCTGACCGGGCCGGTCATCGTGGTCGCGCACGACCTGTCGCCGAGCACGACGGCGATGCTAGACCGGAGCAAGGTGCTCGGCTTCGCGACCGATGTCGGCGGGAAGACGAGCCACACGGCGATCATCGCCCGGAAGCTCAGCATCCCCGCGGTGGTCGGCCTCGGCGACGTGACCCGCAAGGTCCGCAACGGTGAGTACGCCCTGATCGACGGCCATGGCGGCGCGCTGACCGTCAACCCGACCGACGCCACGCTCTTCCAGTACGGCCAGATCCGCGAACGCCGCGCCGCGTTGGACGAGCGTCTCCGCGACCTGCGCGGTCAGCCGGCGATCACGATGGACGGCGTCCGCCTCGTCCTCGCCGCCAACATCGAGGACCCGGGCGACATCGCCGCGGTGAAGGAATCCGGCGCCGAGGGCGTGGGGCTCTTCCGCACCGAGTTCCTCTTCCTCGAACCCGGAGCGGCGCCGGACGAGGAGAAGCAGTACGTCGCCTACCGCGCCGTCGCCGAGGCGTGCGCGCCCGCGCCGGTGGTCATCCGCACGCTCGACCTCGGCGGCGACAAGCTCTTCGCCGGCCAGCACCCCGAGGCCAATCCGTTCCTCGGCTGGCGCGCGATCCGCATCAGCTTGGCGGATCCGGCCCTCTTCCGGCCGCAGCTCCGGGCCGTGCTCCGGGCCAGCGCCCATGGCAACGTGAAGCTGATGTACCCGATGATCTCGTGCCTCGACGAACTGCTCGCGGCCAACGCGCTGCTCGAAGGATGCCGGGCCGAGCTCCGGCGGGACGGCGTGGCTTTCGACGAGCGGATGGAGGTGGGGGTGATGATCGAGATCCCGTCCGCGGCGCTGATCGCGCCGGCGCTCGCCGAGCACGCGGATTTCTTCAGCCTCGGCACGAACGACCTCACCCAGTACACCCTCGCGGTGGACCGCTTGAACCAGCGGGTCGCCCACCTGCACACGCCGACGCATCCGGCGATCCTCCGGTTGATCCAGCTCACCGTGGAAGCGGCGCACGCCCGTGGCCGCTGGGTCGGGGTATGCGGCGAGATGGCCGGCGATCCGGCCGCGATCCCGCTGCTCGTGGGTCTGGGCGTGGACGAGCTGAGCGCGACCCCCGCGGTCCTGCCGGCCGCGAAGTTCCTCCTGCGCCGGCTCAAGCTGGCCGAGGCGAAGGCGCTGGCGGCCGAAGCCTTGGCCTGCCCCAGCGCCGCACGTATCCAGGCGCTTTCGCTCGCGGTGGCGAAGGCCTGCGCGCCGGAGCTCTTCACCGAGGGGTGAGGAGGGGGTGAGGTCGGGGACGGCGCGGGGATCCCTGCCTTCGACGAGGCCGGGCCTCAGCGGGTGCGGGGCGGCGTGCCGGTCCTGGAGCGCCAGCGCAAGCGCGTCTCCCAGCGGCTGGTGCCGGATTCTTCCTCGAGGTGGGCCATCATCTCCGTGGGGGTCTCGCCGCCCAACTGGCGGAGCTTGATGTAGAGAAGGGCCGGCACGATCGACAGCACCGGATCGAGGAGGATGCTCGTGAGGCCCGCGAGCTCGGAGGCGATGGTCGACCGCAGCCCGCTATCGGCGGTGGCCGGGACGCCCATGGCCCCGGCCATCAGGTGCCGGGCCGCCACGGGGAAAGCGACCGTGAACAGGGTCGCGACGCAGGCGCTGATGACCACGCCGGGCCACGATCGGGAGGCCAACAGGTGCGACCGGGCGAGCGCCGGCTTGGACGTCGACCCTTCCATCAGCACCACCGCCGGCCAGAACGAATAGCGCGCGAGCATCAAGATCCCGGGCAGGAACAGCAGCAGGAACCCGAGGGCGATCCGCAAGGTGGCCTGGAAGCCGGTCCAAAGGAACGGCCTCCAGTTCCGCAGGAGCACGACGAAGGCGGGGCGCAGCCGCACCGGCTGGAACGGGGCCACCGCCAACTGGGCGACGATGATGGCGGTGACGCCCGAGATGACCGATGGCGTCAGGAAGCTGGCCAGGGCCTTCAGGACCCCCTGCAGCACGGCGAAGCTGCCGGTGGCGGGACCGCTCGCTGGATAAGTTGCGAGCTGCAGCAGGATGGTGCCCAACGAGAGTGCGATCGACGGTGCGTGTGCCAGCACCGACAGGAGCAGGAACGAGGGGAGATACTCGCTATAGAGCGAGAACGCCTGCCGGTAGAGGCGCCCCAGACCGTCGGCATTGGCCCGGACCGCGTTGGAGAACGCCAGGGCCGATGGGGGGCGGTCGGCGGGAGCCTTCGCCAACGCGGCCATGATGACCTTGGCCACGCCTTCGGGCACATGCCGCGCGTGTCCCCGCAGCGGCGGCGGCGGATCGTCGAGGTGGGCCTTCAGCACGGCGCTGGCTTCGCCCGGAAAAGGCGGCGTGCCGGCGAGCATCTGATAGGCGATCACCCCGAGGCTGTAGATGTCGGAGCGCGCGTCCAAGGTGTCGCCCCGGCACTGCTCGGGCGACATGAACCAAGGAGTGCCGAGGATCGCGCCGGGGCGGGTGAGGTGCGCGTCGGGCGTGGTCCCGGTGGGCGACGGCGATGCGCGCCCGCTTCCGGCGACCGGGACCGCGGGCGTGGGTGGTGTCGGCGACGACAGGACGGCCCCGGGATCCGCGCCGGGCGGCAGCTCTCCGGTGGCCAAGGGCGTGACATGGATGGTGGGCCGCGCTTCGCCGCCGGATCGTGCCTGGGCCGGAGCCGGACCGACCATCGGCGCGTCGTGCTCCCCGACCTTGGCGATGCCGAAGTCGAGCACCTTGGCGCGGTAGCCGCCGAGGCCGTTCGGTTCGAGCCAGATATTGTCCGGCTTGAGGTCGCGGTGGACGATGCCCTGCCGGTGCGCCTCCTGGACCGCGCTGCAGACCTGTTCGAGGATCTCGACCGCCCGCTGGAGGGGAAGACGGGGCTCCTCCGCCAGCACGGTGGCGAGGCTGCAGCCGTCCAGGTACTCCATGACGAGATAGGCGATGCTGCCGTCGGACGTGGGCGCGAAGCCGAAGTCGGTCACATCGACGATGTGGGGGTGGCGCAGCCGTCCGGCGGCCCTGGCCTCGCGTTGGAACCGCTCGATGGACTCCGGGCGATCCATGAGCTGCGGGTTGATGAGCTTCACCGCCACTTGGCGGTCCGTGCCGACGTGGGTGGCGAGATAGACCGCGCCCATCCCGCCCCGCCCGAGCAGGCGTTCCAGGCGATATTTTCCGTCGAGGGTCCGACCGAGGTGACGATCCAGAAGGTTCATCTTGGGCACCGCCATGGGAGGCCGGCGGCTCACTCTACGGAGGTTCCTCGGTCCGCCGACCTTTGTCGACGTTCGCTGCCGGAGGAGAGCAGCGGAGCCGGACGATGCCGGACGTGGCGGGCGGCGCGCCGCGAAGAACCGGCTTTGATTTCTCCGGCGTTCATGCACAGCGTTCTCTCCGCCATCCGGGCAATCGCCAATGAAAGTCCTCATCCTCGCCGCCGGCTACGCCACGCGCCTCTATCCGCTCACGATCACGCAGCCCAAGCCGCTGCTGCCGGTCGCCGGGAAGCCGATGATCGACTACGTGCTCGACAACATCGCGCCCATCCCCGGCATCGACCGCGTCTACCTCGTCACGAACGCCAAGTTCGCCGGTCATTTCCAGAAGTGGGCGGACCAGTACCGCGCCACCAAGGCGAAGCTCGATTTCACGATCGTGAACGACGGCTCCACCGATGACTCCAACAAGCTCGGCGCCATCGGCGACCTCGCCCTCGTGCTCGACCGCGAGCGGGTGGACGACGACCTCATCGTGGTCGCGGGCGACAATCTCTTCAGCCAGTCGATCGAGAAGTTCGGCATCTTCTGTCGCGAGAAGGGCCAGCCGGTCCTCGGCATCCATGACGTCGGTTCGCTCGAACTCGCGAAGCAGTACGGCGTCGTCGACACCGACGCGACCGGCCGCATCACGAGCTTCGTCGAGAAGCCGCAGGACCCGGCGAGCACGCTCATCGGCATCGCGCTCTACTACTATCCGCGGGCCACGCTGCCGCTGATCCGCCAGTACGTCGCCGAGGGCAACAACCCGGACCAGCCGGGCCGTCTCATCCAATGGCTCTACCCGCGTGTCCCGGTGCTCACCTGGAGCGTGCCCGGGATCTGGTACGACATCGGTTCGAAGGAGACGCTCGAAGAGGCCAACCGGATCTACGGGAAACGGTGAACGCCCCGGTCCTCGACATCCGCGGGCTCACCATCGTCCGCGACGGCACGGTCATCTTGCGCGACCTCTCGTGGCGCGTGGAACCCGGCCAGCATTGGGTCGTGCTCGGCGCCAACGGTTCGGGCAAGACGTCGCTGCTCGCGGCCCTCACCGGCTATCTCATGCCCACGTCGGGCGAGATCACGCTGCTGGGCCATCGCTACGGCGAGACCGATTGGCGGGAGCTCCGCACGCGCATCGGCCTTGTGAGCTCGTCCGTCCGGCAATTGATGGCGGACAGCGAGCCGGCGCTCCTCACCGTCGCCAGCGGCAAGCGCGCCGTGATCGACTTCTGGGGCACACCCTCGCGCGGCGAACGCCAGCGGGCCAAGATGCTCTTGGACTTGGTCGAATGCGGGCACTTGGCGACGCGGCCGTGGGCCGTGCTCAGCCAAGGCGAACGCCAGCGCGTGCTGATCGGTCGCGCCCTGATGGGCAGGCCGAAGCTGCTCATCCTCGACGAGCCGTGTGCCGGCCTTGATCCGGTCGCCCGCGAGCATTTCCTGCAGTTCCTCAGCCGGCTTGCCCGCACGCCGGACGCGCCCACGCTCGTGTTCGTGACGCACCATGTGGAGGAGATCACGCCGGTGTTCACCCACGCGCTGCTGTTGCGCGCCGGTGCGGTGGTCGCGGCGGGCGGCCTGCGGCGGACGCTCACGTCGGCGCGGCTCGGCGAGGTGTTCGGCGCGGCGGTGGTGCTGAGGCGGACCCTCGGGCATTTCACGCTGCTCGTGCAGAGCCGGTCGCAAGGCGCGATGTAGTTTGGGCAGGGCCGCCAGCAGTTCGCCCCACCGGGAAGCAGGTGGCCCCAACCTACCGCCCATCCACCCCATTAGACGGTCCTGGCCTGCCGGACTTGATCTATCAATCTCTTGTTCCATGACTCATATGAGCTCCACTCAACGTGGCATCGCAGGTTTGTCCGGAGGCCTGCTGATCGCCCTTTCCACCACCGGCAACCTCCACCAAGCACACGCCCAAGGCTGCGTCGCCGTCCGCGGCGGCGGCATGTGCACGCTGAACCACGCGCACAGCGGCGAAGGCGGTTTGGTCGGCGACACTTGGCTGGCCAGCGTCGGCTACCGCTTCTTCAAGTCGGACCGCCATTTCTCCGGTGACCGTGAGAACGTGACCCGCTTCGCCAATGGCACCGAGGTCATCAACTACTCCAGCTTCATCGACGCCAGCATCACCTACCAGTTCACCCCGCGCTACAGCGCCACGCTCACCCTGCCCTTCGTGCATCACATCCGCTCGGCCCCCTACGAGCACAGCGGGGTGCGCAACGAGACGACCGCGAGCGGCCTCGGTGACACCCGGGCCACCCTCGGTGTCTGGCTGTGGGATCCGGCCAAGCAGCCCAAGGGCAACATCCAGCTCAGCCTCGGCCTCAAGGCTCCGACCGGTGACTTCCAAGCCGACGACATCTTCTATCAGGACCAGGATCCCACGGCCGGCGTGGACATCCAGCCGGTGCGGCGGAACGTGGACCAATCCATCCAACCGGGCGACGGCGGCTGGGGCGCGACCCTAGAGTTCAACTCCTACCGCGAGTTCTTCCCCCGCTGGACCGGCTACGCGCAGGCCTACTACCTCTTCAACCCGGCCAACGTGAACGGCACCCCGAGCCCGACCACACGTCGCGATGCCGGCCCAGATATCGCCGGCGTGCCCACCGACAACGGCATGGCCATCACGGACCAATATCTGTTCCGGACCGGATTTAGCTACATGGTCAGCCGCAAGCACGGGCTCTCCCTCAGCCTCGGCTGCCGGATGGAAGGCATCCCGGTCGAGGACCTCAACGGCAACGCGGGCGACAAAGAGGGCTTCCGCCGACCGGGCTATGCCATCGCCATCGAACCCGGCATCAACTGGATGCCCGGCAAATGGAACGTCGCGGTGACCGTTCCTTGGCGCCTCGAAGCCAACCGCGAGCGCAGCTACTGGGACATCCAGAAGGGCCGCCATGGAGACGCCGCTTTCGCGGACTATCTGGTCACCCTCTCCGTCTCGCGGATTTTCTGAGCCATTTCGTGTTGTTCAACCCAGCCTCCGCCGGTTGCCCGGCGGAGGTCTTTTATCGTCCGGTCCTGTGGGCGGGTTGCCCCGCGACCCGGACGAAGACGACCCGCCTTCGGGTTGGTGCATGGTGGCCGGTTTCCCTTGGAACTGCTGCGGGCAGCAGGGCATCCCGCCCACATCCCCTGACGTTTGCCGGCCTCACTTGCGGCCGAGGTAGAACTTCGCCGCGTTCCCGCCGAGCAGCTTGGCCTGGGCCTCCGCGGAGCACTGCGCGGCATAGTCACGCACCACGCCGAAGGTCTGCTCGTAGCTGGCCGCGAGCAGACACACCGGCCAGTCCGAGCCGAACATCAGGCGGTCCTCGCCGAACGCCGCGAAGGCCACATCGAGATAGGGCCGGAGATCATCGGGCTGCCAAGCGCGGTGGTCGGCCTCGGTGACCATGCCGGACACCTTGCACAGCACGTTCGGCGACTTCGCCAACTCCCCGATCTGCTGGCGCCACGGCGAGAGCGTGCCGGCCTTGATGAAAGGTTTGGCGAGGTGATCGAGCACGAACGGCTGCTCCGGGAAGCGGCGCACCAGCTCGATCGCCGCCGGTAGTTGCTTGGGGAAAAGCAGGAGATCGTAAGTCAGCCGGAACTGCCCGAGTTTGCCGATGCCGCGCACGAATTCGGGCCGCAGCAGAAAGTTGTCGTCCGGCTCATCCTGCACCACATGGCGGACCCCGACGAAACGCGGATGGGTCGCCAACTCCGCGAGCTCGTCCTCGACGCGCTCGGACCGGAGATCGACCCAGCCCACGACGCCCTTGATCCGCGGATCCGCGTCGGCGAGCGCGAGCAGCCAGCGCGATTCCTCCAGCGATTGGCGCGCCTGCACCGCGATGGACCCGTCGAACCCGAGCGGTCGTTGGAGCTGTCCGAGGTCCTCCGGCAGCCAATCGCGCTGGAGCGGCGATCCTGCCGGGATCCACGGGTACCGCGCGGCGTCGTAGCTCCAGAAATGCTGATGGGAATCGATCTTCATCGAACCCGAAGATTACTGGTGGCGATCCGGGAAGTCAGCCGATGAAACGACGAGCGGCACCGCGTGGAGCGTGGACCGCCCCGAGCACGTGTTCTTCCGCACGTCGCCGCTCCGGCTCACCGGTGGACGACGCTCGTCCGCTCCTTGAGCCAGTCCCAATCGGTCAGCACGTCGACGACGAAGATGCCGCCGGCGCCGCCTTTCACGTTCGGGCGGAGGGTCGACGAGGGGCCGGTGGTCACCGCCCAGCGATGCGTCTCGGTGTGGCCGTCGGCGAAGACGAGGTTGCCCGCGCCGTTGTGGTGGCTGGCCGGGAGGTTGCCCCACTTCGGCGTCTCCTCGAGCCGGTTCATGAAGAAGCCGTCGTTCAAGGTGTCGGGATGTTCGTCGAGATAGACGAACGTGTTCACCGGCGCGGTCACCGCTGTGTCCTTGAAGAACTGGGTGAACGACGGGTTGAACTTGTTGGTGAGCTCGCCCGGGTCGCCGACCAAGGAGTTCATCGAGAAGCTCCGCGTCCGGGGACCGACCGACGACCGCGACGTGTCCGACGGGCATCTGAACACCGGCACGGACCGGCCGACGTAGCGGCCGAGCAGCGCGTCGGTGAGATAGACGATGTTGGTGTTCTCCTCGTTGTCCTCCCAGTTGAGCACGTGGTTGACCCAGTTCTGCCGTTTGGCGCGGGTCTCGCCGACGCCGTGGTTGTTCACGTAGCGGTCCACGTGGTCGTCCGAGTAGAGCTGCCCGCCGAGCTGGAGCTGCTTCAGGTTGGAGAGGCAGGCGGCCCCCTGCGCCTTGGCCTTGGCCCGGCTGAGAGCGGGCAGGAGCATCCCGGCCAGGATCGCGATGATGGCGATCACGACCAACAACTCGATCAATGTGAAGGCGCGGCGCATCATGAGTCCCATAATGTCCGGGCCGCCGGACGTCGCCCAGCGCGAAAACCCTCGGCCGGCGGCTACTTCCGCACCTGGCCCGTCCCGGTGCCGATCCACTTGTAGCTGCAGAGCTCTTCCAGGCCCATCGGGCCGCGGGCGTGCAGCTTGTCGGTGCTGATGCCGATCTCGGCGCCGAGCCCGAACTCGGCGCCGTCGGTGAAGCGCGTCGAGGCGTTCCAATAGACCGCTGCCGAATCGACGTCGGCCAAGAACCGCCGCGCTGTCGGCTCGTCCGCGGTGACGATGGTGTCGCTGTGCGC
>Ga0209443_1001192_pt1 | contig 16660 bp, 16 predicted proteins | sample LauGreBMM110DCMD_2_FD_187571 | JGI IMG/M metagenome (GOLD analysis project Ga0209443, IMG submission 187571) | Freshwater lake microbial communities from Lake Michigan, USA - Su13.BD.MM110.DCMD (SPAdes) (version 2) | ecosystem: Environmental > Aquatic > Freshwater > Lake | place: Lake Michigan... | reverse complement strand
TACGAGAAAGGATTTAATCAGTAATGAAACAAGGAGCGCAAGAATTACCAAAATCGGTAACTCGCGAAGGAGTGAACCCTTGCGCATCATGGGTTAATGAAGGCTGAGACTATTCAGCAGTTTTTTCAGCTGGGGTCTCTTCTGGTGCTTCTGGTGCGACCTCTGCTGGAGTTTCAACTACTGCTTCAACTGCTTCAACAACCTCAACTGGAGTCTCAACGACTGCCTCTACAACGGGAGTCTCAACGACTGCCTCAACGACAGGTTCGACAACTGCCTCAACGATTGGTTCTGGAGTCGAAAGAATTCCGTCGCCGTAACCTTCAATGCCGTCACGCTTTTCGCGAATCTTTGCAGCCTTACCGCGAAGATCGCGTAGGTAGTAAAGCTTTGCGCGGCGAACATCGCCCTTCTTAACAAGCTCAATCTTCTCAATCACTGGTGTGTGAACTGGGAATGTACGCTCTACGCCAACTCCGTATGAAACTTTACGGATAGTAAATGTCTCGCGAACGCCATCGCCTTGGCGACGAATTACGATTCCTTGGAAAACCTGGATACGGCTCTTTGAACCTTCAATAACGCGAACGTGGATCTTGAGTTCATCGCCAGCGCGGAACTGTGGGACGTCCTTGCGCAATGACTTGGCATCAACGGCATCGAGAATGTTCATTTTCTTCCTCAGGTTTCTTTTCTATCAATGTCAGCGCCGGCTTCTTAGCTGCGCAGAGGGTCATCCTGCCATAGAAGGGGCCTTGAGCGTAAATCGGCCTCCAGCGTAAATCGGCTAGAACTCTACGCGTGCGAGCGCTTCCTGCAAGGAGTCAAAGAGCCCTGAGCCTGCTGCGACCGTCAGCTTTCTGGCCCCATCCCCATCCCCAATACGAGCAATGTGGGCAACCTGTGCACCGGCTTCTGTAGCAACGAGTGCACCGGCGGCCCAATCCCACTCGTGGAGGCCACGTTCAAAGTAAGCATCGAGTGAGCCCATACCAACATGACATAGATCCACTGCAGCCGATCCCATCCGCCTGATATCGCGAACACAAGGAAGAAGGGATGCCACCATTGCAATTTGTTCGGTGCGATCTGCGACATCGTATGCAAATCCAGTGCCAATCAGTGCGCGATCTAATGAGATATCAGATGTTGCGCAAATTTTCTCGCCATTATGGAAAGCACCGCCGCCGCGAACTGCATGCCATAACGAATTGATTGTGGGTGCATAGACAACACCTACGAGTGAGCCCTCATCGTCACGTGCAGCGACACTGACATTCCATCCCGGCAATCCATAAAAATAATTTACTGTTCCATCCAGTGGATCGATCACCCACGTGATTCCTGATCTGCTTTCACGGGCCGCCCCTTCTTCGCCGATGATTCCATCATCAGGGCGTGCGGCAAGGATGCCTTCAACAATCAGCGCCTCTGCCTTTTTATCCATCTGTGTGGCGAAGTCAATTACCACCGACTTTTCGGTGAGATCAAAGTGGGTTGGACGTTGCATCAGGAGTTGACCAGCTGCCTCAGCCACGATGCGGGCCAGCGGAAGTAATTCTGAGGCGAGGCGAGAAGTCTCTGGGGTCATATCCGCACTTTATCGGTTATTCTGCGCAACATGAGTGAACTGCGGCTAACGGGCAAGAACCCTGAGGGCACCCATCTCACTCTCACCAATCCAATTGGCGAAGAATTCACCATACGTATCAGCGACACATTGCGCGCTACCGTTAATCAACCACGTCTTGCTGCAGTTGCTGCCAGCGATGATGTTGAGACGATGAGCGTGAAAGAGATTCAGCGACGTCTTCGTTCGGGTGAAACCATGGATGCCATTGCCCGCGATGGTCATATCAGCGTTGAAAAAGTTGAACGCTTTGCTGGACCAATCTTGCAAGAGCGCGTCTACATCTTGGATCAAGCTTTCGCTGTGGTCTTGCGTAAAGAGAGCGCTCGCGATCAAGAAACTTTTTACGATGTTGTGACTTCTCGTCTTGCTCCTATGGGCGTGGATAGCGATTCCCTTTCATGGAACACCTGGCGCATCGATGATGGAACATGGACGATCGATCTCTCTTATCCAAATCGCGATGGCCACGGAAGTGCGACCTGGAACTTTGATCTCAACCGCCGTTCGATTACTGCAACAAATGAGAATGCGCGATGGATGCTTGGCCAAGAGCCCGCACCTCGCACGCAGACTCCAGGACTTGTTCATTCCGAACCATCTCACCCTTCACGAATTGTCGACTCGATTCCAGATCCAAAACCAGTACGCGAAACTCCGCGCCTTGTCGCAATCCGCGAAACTCCGCGTGAAGAAGATCGCGCCGAAGGAATTTCAGGGCGTGCAAAAGTTCCATCATGGGATGAAATTATGTTTGGGCGTCCTGCAACACCGGCAACACCAGCATCAGAGTTACCTGATAACGATCCGATTGATGATCCTGACGAGGACGATTTCAGAATTTAATTAAAGATAGGCGCGCGATAGAAGCGCAACCGTTGATTCAATCTCGCTGACTCCACCATGATGGCCCACCATCGCACCTTCTTTATCTGCACGCGTAGGATCCAATAAGACCAATCCCCCATGTGGAATTGCTATGAGATCACCCATGCGATCGGATGCATCTGCTGTAACAACGTCACCGAAGAGATGGCCTGCAATAGCTTCTTCTCGCGTATAGATCGTTGCACGATCGCCAAAGTAATCGCGCCAGTTGCCTGCATAATCAAGTCGAGCAGCAGGAGAATCTGCCGCATCCTCAAAGTAGATATGGCGTGCACGTGGTTCGCCCGCAATAGTTGTCACACCATCAAGTAATGAGTTATCGGTACCAAGAATTAACTTCTCTTCCACGTTAATCATTCCGTGGTCGGATGTTAGCCAAATGCGAGTTCCACGAGGTAACTTCATCACCAACGCTGAAAGCAGCGCATCAATTCCGGTCAGCGCAGCAAGCCACTTATCTGATCCCACGCCATCACTATGTCCAGCTGAATCTAGATCATTGACGTAGAGATAGACAAAAGATGGTGTTGCCTTAAGGCCTGCTGCCGTCTTTTCGATGAGATCTGTTGGAATATTCGCACCGCTATAAGTTGCGCCACGGAAAACTGCTTGTGTAAAACCGGTTGTCTCATAACGCTTTGCGGCAACGTGAGTTACTGAAATTCCTCCAGCCTGTGCACGCTCAAATAAAGTTGGTAGAGGTTGCCAGATGATGGGATCTACGCGCTCATCCCACTTGAGTGAATTAAGAATTCTTCCTCCACTTCGAGGAACACGAACTGTGTAACCCAACATTCCATGAGCACCAGGCAAAACTCCTGTCATCAAGGTTGCAAGGCTTGTCGCAGTGGTAGATGGAAAAGATGTTCTCAATGAAGCGGTTGCAGTAAGGGAAGTGATTGTGGGAATGATGCTGGCATATTTTTCAATGACATCTGCGCCTAAACCATCAACGAGAAATAGAAGTTCACGTCCTGCAGGACTTTCCAGGATCTCCAGTCGATTCTCGGCATCGGCCAAGCCAAGGGAGGCAAAGATCGATGGCGTGATATCAGCTAAATGCACAGGTATATGTTCTCATGGGTATTGTTGCCGCCGTGAGTATTCATTATTCGGCAGAAGTAGCAGCAGCCCTGAAATCTGGCGCACCGATTGTTGCACTTGAATCAACAATCATCAGCCATGGGCTTCCACGTCCATCGAATTTGAGCGTTGCTATTGAAGTTGAAGAGATTGTGCGCACACATGGGGCTGTTCCTGCAACGATTGCCATTCTCGACGGCCGTATCTGCGTCGGTCTTGAAGCCGATCAGCTCAAGGAAATTGCAAACCGTGATGATATTGCTAAGGCGTCAATTCGAGATCTAGCGATGATTAGCGCACTCAAATCAAGTGCTGCAACAACTGTCGCCGCTACATCACATATTGCAGGCCTTGCCGGTATCAAAGTCTTTGCAACAGGAGGTCTCGGGGGTGTTCACCGCGGTGCCAATGAATCATTCGATGAGTCAGCAGATCTTGGAGCGTTAGGAAAGCTTGATATCGCAATTGTCTGTGCCGGAGTGAAATCAATTCTCGATGTCGGGGCAACCTTGGAACGTCTTGAAACACTTTCTATCGGCCTCGTTGGTTATAAGACCAATGCCTTCCCTGGTTTCTACCTCACCGATTCTGGATTCACTCTTGAGCACCGAGCAGATAGCGCACAAGAGATCGCTGCAATTATCAAGGCCCGCCGTGAACTCAAAACAGATTCAACAGCCTTAGTTGTTGCAAACCCAGTCAAGGAGGAGATGGATCGTACTCGCCATGATGCAATTCTGACCAGTGGACTTGCTGCAGCGACTGCTCAAGGAATTACTGGAAAAGCTGTCACACCATTCTTGCTCGAGCATTTCCATACCGCAAGCCAGGGTGAGTCCTTGAAGGTAAATATTGAAATCATTAAATCAAATAGTGCACTTGCTGCCGATATTGCAGTCGCTCTCGCGAAGTAAAGTCCATGAGTATCAAGGTCTATTGCATCGGTGATCTGATGCTCGACATCGTCGCACAAATCCCAACAACTCCCCATGATCTCCGCTTAGGCAATGACACTCGCACCGTGATCTCTACTCATGGTGGTGGAGCAGGAGGCAATGTTGCATCGTGGCTAGCCGTGCTTGGTAACGATGTAACGATGGTCGGGCGAATTGGAAACGATGCCGCAGGATCGGCAATTACTGCAGAATTTAATGCACTTGGCATCACCTACGGCGAAATCGTAAAAGAAGGTTTTCATACTGGCGTTGTCATCTGCTTAGTAGATCCATCAGGTGAGCGAACAATGCTTGCAGATAACGGAGCTAACGCTGGCCTTGCAGCGAGTGATCTTCCTGCCTTAGATGGAGTTGGCGCTGTGTATCTGACTGGATACGCACCGCTTGCTCCACTTTCGCGCGAAGGGGTGTTGGAGATGGTTCGCACGATTAATTCGCGCGGGATCCCTATCGTCTTCGATCCTGCAACTGTCGGTGGCATGCAAGGCGTTCCAGTGGAAGAGATTCTTTCGTGGTGTGCGCTCATGGATACAGTGATTATGAATGAAGAAGAAGCAATCTATTTAAGTGAATTAAGTGATTGTGAATCTGCACTCAATTTCTTCGTCGAACTCACTCCTCGCGCCATAATTAAACGTGGATCTGCAGGTGCTATCGGCCTAGAACGAGGCGGTCAGATCATCTCTGTCGCTGCTCATACATCGGCAGTAGTCGATACAACTGGTGCCGGAGATGCATTTGCCGCTGGATTTATCGATGCATTCACAGATCGACGTGACTTTTCCTACGCAATGGAGCGAGCAAGTGCAGTTGCTGGCCACTGTGTTGCAATCGTTGGGGCTAGAGGGCGTGTAGGTACACAGATTTAGCCCCACCTCTTGGCACAATTCACGCCATGGCAACAACAAAGAAGACCACAGCAACTAAAGGCAAGAAGGCCGCGGCAGGACCAAAGCCTGGAGAATTTGCCGGCAAGATTGTTGATATCGATGTCTCATCAGAGATGTCAGAGTCTTTCCTTGAATATGCGTACTCAGTTATTTATTCACGAGCACTTCCTGATGCGCGCGATGGTCTTAAGCCTGTGCACCGTCGCATCTTGCATCAAATGGCAGATATGGGACTACGTCCAGATCGCGGCCATGTAAAGAGCGCGCGTGTTGTCGGTGAAGTAATGGGTAAGTTGCACCCGCACGGTGATGGTGCAATCTATGACGCACTTGTGCGTATGGCTCAATCGTTTTCAATGCAGCTGCCACTCATTGATGGACATGGAAACTTTGGTTCACTCGATTCAGGTCCCGCTGCGATGCGTTACACAGAGGCTCGTTTAGCATCTGCTGCTCTTGCGATGGTCTCTGAATCAGATGAGAACACAGTCGACTTTGGCCCAAACTACGATGGTCAGCTTTCTGAGCCACTTGTGCTTCCTGCTGCATATCCAAACTTACTCGTTAATGGTGGTTCTGGAATCGCAGTAGGTATGGCGACAAATATGGCCCCTCACAACTTGGGTGAAGTAATCGCTGCGACAAAGTACTTGATTGATAATCCAAAGGCGACGCTTAATCAATTGATGAAACATATTCAGGCACCAGATTTTCCAACCGGCGGCGAGATTGTCGGCATTGAAGGTGTACGTGAGGCATACGCCACAGGTAAGGGATCCTTTAAGGTGCGCGCAACTGTTGAGATTTCAAAAGTTTCATCACGCAAAATGGGAATCATCATCAAGGAACTTCCATTTAATATCGGCCCTGAAAAAGTCGTTGAGCGCATTGCAGATCTAGCTAAGGCTAAGAAGATTCAAGGGATTTCAGATATCATCGACCTTACCGATGGCCAGACTGGCACTAACGTTGTCATCGAGCTTAAGAACGGCTTTGAACCTGAAGATGTCCTGGAAAAGCTCTACAAGTTAACGCCGATGGAAGACGCCTTTGCCATCAACGCTGTTGCACTTGTGAAGGGTCGCCCGCAGACACTGGGACTGAAAGAATTACTTCAAGTATTTATCGATCACCGCATCGAGGTTGTTACTCGCCGATCTGAATTTAGAAAAGCAAAAGCATCTGCTCGATTATTGATGGTCGATGGTCTACTCAAGGCAATCATCGATATTGATAAAGTCATCAAGATCATCCGCGGCAGCGAAGATGCAACTGCTGCAAAAGCTTCATTGATCAAGGATTTCAAACTCAATGATGAACAAGCCACATATATCCTCGATATGCCTCTTCGTCGTTTGACCAAGATGAGCAAACTTGAACTTGAAAGTGAACAGAAGGAACTCAAGAAAACCATCGCAGATCTCACCGCTCTATTAAAGAGTAATGAGAACATCAGAGCGCTCATCTCAACAGAGCTCACAGCAGTTGCTAAGTCCTATGCGACACCTCGACGTACACGTATTGGTGCATAAGAAAGCAATATAAGTATTCAATTTCGCACCTACTGCCACTGTGTGGGAGACTTACTCAAATGATCGCAACTACCGCCCTTGAGCTTCGCGCTGGGGCCAGACTCCTTGTTTCTGGGGTCAACGTTCGAATCAATCACGGAGATCGCATCGGCTTTGTTGGACGTAACGGTGCTGGCAAATCCACTCTTGCAAAAGTACTAGCTGGTGAAATCCTTCCTGCAGGAGGGGCTGTACAACGCACCGGCAAGATCGGATATCTCCCCCAAGATCCACGCACTGGTGAAGATCAAGGAACTGTTATTGAGCGCATTCTCTCTGCGCGCGATTTAGATCAAATCGCAGCTCGTATGACCCAAGTTGAAGAAGAGATGGCAACAACTGAAGGTGCTGCACTCGAAAAGGCGATGGAGCGTTACACCCGCGTCGATGCTGAATTTCAAGCAGCCGGTGGCTATGCCGCAACTGCCGAAGCTGAAGCAATCGCAACATCACTTGGCGTATCTGAGGCGGTATTTGGAAATCAACTCGAAACTTTATCTGGCGGACAACGCCGCCGCATTGAACTTGCTCGCATTCTCTTCTCTGGTGCTGAAACACTTTTACTCGATGAGCCAACGAACCATCTTGATGCTGATTCGATTATTTGGTTGCGCAACTACCTCAGCACGTACTCAGGTGGCCTCGTCATCATCTCTCACGATGTTAATCTGATTGAGACAGTCGTTAATAAAGTCTTCTATATCGATGGCAACCGCAACGTCATCGATGTGTATAACTTGGGCTGGCGACAGTATCTCTTGCAGCGCGAACAAGATGAACATCGCCGTAAGAAAGAGCGTGCCAACGCCGAGAAGAAGGCTGAAATCTTGCAGAAGCAAGGCGAAAAGATGCGCGCTAAAGCTTCAAAGGCAACTGCTGCCCAAGGTATGTTACGTCGAGCCGAGAAACTTCGTTCCTCTCTCGATGATGTGCGCGTGAAAGATAAAGTCGCAAAGCTCCGCTTTCCAACCCCAGCACCGTGTGGAAAGACTCCCCTATCGGGTGAAGAGCTATCTAAGAACTACGGCTCCCTTGAAATCTTCACCGACGTTTCTTGCGTTATTGATAAGGGCTCTCGCGTTGTCATCTTGGGACTCAACGGCGCTGGCAAAACAACTCTGCTTAAGATCCTTGCTAATCAACTCGAATCAGATACTGGCAGAGTCGAACATGGCCACGGATTAAAACTTGGTTACTACGCCCAGGAACATGAAATGCTCGATTTCGAACGCACGATTCTAGAAAATATGATGTCTTCTAAAGATGACCTTCGCGAGCCTGAAGCGCGTAACGTACTTGGTTCATTCCTCTTTGTCGGAGACGACGTTCATAAGCCGGTAAAGGTTTTATCTGGCGGAGAGCGAACACGTCTTGCTCTAGCTACTTTGGTCGTCTCTGCAGCAAATGTTCTCTTGCTCGATGAGCCAACAAATAACTTAGATCCCGCATCTCGTGAGGAAATCTTGGGCGCACTCGGTGAATATCAAGGCGCTGTCATCATGGTTTCTCACGATGAAGGCGCTGTTCAGGCTCTCAAGCCAGAACGCGTGATCTTGTTGCCTGATGGCGATGAAGATATTTGGAAAGACGAGTACTTCGACCTAGTCGCAATTGACTAGATTTAAAAAGCTAGTCCGTTTCCTTGCTTATTTTTCGAGGCGATATCGCCAGGGTTAGCGGCTAATTGACTCTCGCTCATTGTAAATCTCTTCGCTAAGAAATATGCAAAGTAAATTCCATAGTACGGAACAACGAGTCTCAGTATATCAACTTTTTTATATCCAACTCGTTCAATATTCTTAATGCACACGATCAATGTTAAAGCCACAAAAATAATAAGCACAACTAAAAAACTAGAAAAATTGGAAAAATTTGAATATTTACGGCAATTGAAGTAATTAAAACATATCCGAAGAGTGGGCTAGAACCTACGATCATCAAGATCGTCAGAATGGGTCTCGAATTCAATAACTTTTCCATTTTCACTCAACCAATTTTAACCGCTGTGCCCGAAATGATTACGGTGTGCCCGCGCGAAAACGCAAAACCTGAACTTGTTGCTGTGACAGAAACATCAACGATTGCATCTGCCTGCATGTCCATGCCAGCGCTTTTCAACTGATTCATTGCCTTTACAAGTGCCCGTTTAGTTTTTGTTGTTGTTATTGGCCCAAACGCTACGGTACCAACTCCGACAACCAATCCAAGATGGCTAACTAACTTCTTTCCAGGAATCTCTGATGTTGTTGAAATAATAATCTGTGATGACATTTTCAAGCCTCTCATAGGGAACCCAAATCGTAGTTCGAAATCTCTTGAAAAAATAGCCTCTGACTGATCAGGAATTAAGCGTCGATGCGGTCGCGATCGATTTCAGCCGTTGAGATAAATTCCTTGCGTGGGGCGACATCGTTACCCATCAAAAGCTCAAACATCTTCTCTGCAGCTGTTGCATCAGAGACGGTAATGCGGCGAAGTGTGCGCGCATCTGGATCCATTGTTGTCTCACGAAGCTGATCAGCATCCATCTCGCCCAGGCCTTTGTAGCGCTGAATAGGCTCTTTCCACTTCTTGCCAGCCTTTGTCAACTCTGCGGTGACCTTCTTCATCTCATCATCAGAATAGGTATAGATGTACTCACCCTTTTTGCCGCCTCCACCCATGGTTTCAATGCGGTGCAGCGGTGGGATTGCAGCAAATACACGCCCTGAATCGATCATAGGACGCATATAGCGATATAAAAGTGTGAGCAAGAGGCAGCGAATGTGTGCACCATCAACGTCAGCATCTGACATCAGAATTAGGCGACCGTAGCGCGCATCATCGAGTTCAAATGACTTTCCAGAGCCTGCACCAAGTACCTGAATAATCGATGCACACTCAGAGTTATCAAGCATCTGTGAGAGCGACGCTTTTTGAACGTTAAGGATCTTTCCACGGATAGGCAAGATCGCTTGGAATTCAGAGTTACGGGCAGCCTTTGTAGTGCCCAGCGCTGAGTCGCCCTCAACAATAAAGAGTTCAGTGCGATTAACATCTTCCGAGCGACAATCGGCAAGTTTGGTTGGAAGTGAAGATGATTCAAGAGCATTCTTTCGACGTTGCAGATCTTTATGGGCACGAGCTGAGATGCGAGTACGTGAGGCACCGGCAACCTTTTCCATAATCAATTTGCCGTTAGCTTTTTCAATACGCTTTGTAGTGTTAAAGAATTCTTTGAGTTTGTCGGCAACTACGGCAGAGACAATTCGTGTGGCTGCAGCGGTGCCGAGTACTTCCTTGGTCTGACCTTCGAACTGTGGCTCAGACATGCGCACTGTGACGACAGCTGTGAGACCTTCCATCACATCATCCTTGATCACATCAATTTCGTTCTTCTTCAAGAATCCAGCAGAGCGCATCGCTTCATTAAATGCTTTGGTGATGGCGCGCTCGAACCCCTGGACGTGTGTTCCGCCCTTAGGGGTTGCAATGATGTTGACGAATGAGCGGAGGGTTGTATCAAAGCCCATTCCCCACTTCAGTGCGATATCAACTTCCATGTCGCGCTCGACCTCTGTCGAGACCATGTGGCCCTTGTCATCTAGAACAGGAACAGTCTCTTGATAGTGGCCGCTGCCGTAAATGCGAATCACACTTCCCACTGGTTCGTCCGGCTGCAAGAAATCGCAGTACTCAGAGATTCCGCCTTTATGGAAGAAGGACTCCGTAGTTGGGGTTTTGGTGCGATTGTCATTAACAATCAAGGTAAGGCCGGGAACTAAAAAGGATGTTTGGCGCGCTCGAGCGTAGATATCTTCAATATCCAGGGTTGCTTCCTTTAAGAAGATCTGTCTATCACTCCACCACTTGATACGTGTGCCTGTAACTTTTGCTGAAACTTTACCGATCGTGCGTAAACCTGATTGCGGTGTGAAATCAGCCTTTGGACCTTCACCATCAAAAATTCCTGCTTCTCCGCGACGAAATGACATCCAATAAATTTTGCCGTTGCGATCAACTTCCGCATCAAGACGTTCAGCAAGTGCGTTAACTACAGAGGCGCCAACACCGTGGAGACCACCGGATGCGGCATAGGATCCCCCACCGAATTTTCCACCAGCGTGTAACTTAGTAAGAACAACTTCAACACCTGTAAGGCCAGTCTTAGGTTCTTTATCTACCGGGATTCCGCGACCATCATCATGAACTTCGACTGATCCATCTGCTTCAAGGTTAATGTCGATCTTCTTGCAATGACCAGCAAGTGCCTCATCGACTGCGTTATCAATAATTTCCCAGAGACAGTGCATAAGACCACGTGAATCTGTAGAACCGACATACATACCTGGTCGCTTGCGAACGGCATCAAGACCTTCAAGAACCGCTAAGTCTTTTGCGGTATAGCTATCTACTTCGGCGCTTGGGGCGGTGAGATCGAGCTGTTCACCGGAATCTTTTTTGGCAGCCATGGGTGCAAAGGTTAGCCAGCGAACTCTTCGCGGGTGAGTAAACGCGCCGAGGGGCATCTCAATAAGTGGGAAAAGCTTCCAATTCCTGTGAGATAGCTATCTAAATGGGAAAAATTTATTGGAAATCAGCAGGCGGGGAATATTTATAGATGGCATGATGTTCCATACGAAGTACCCCATTCGAGTACAGATCATCACCTCGGTGATCTTTAGGCAATGATCGGAGAGCGCGATGAACGAGCAAGTAATCCTCGAATCCACACCTCTAAATGCCCTTGATAGGTGCGATCGATGTGGAGCCCAAGCATATGTCCGCGCCGTCTTGCTTAACGGCGGCGAGCTCATGTTCTGTGCTCACCACGGCAAGGAATATGCCGAAAAACTTAAAGTTGTAGCAGCAAAGATTCAAGATGAATCAGAGAAGCTGGTTGAAAGTAAATAATTGATAGTAAAGAAAAACCCCTGTGCGAGTGATCGCACAGGGGTTTTTCTCTTTTTTAATCTAGATAATCTCGCAGTGATTGCGAACGTGATGGGTGGCGTAGCTTCGACATCGTCTTAGATTCAATCTGGCGAATACGCTCACGAGTAACACCGTGAACCTTTCCGATCTCATCAAGGGTCTTTGGCTGACCATCTGTGAGGCCATAACGAGCCTTAATTACATCTGCTTCGCGCTGAGTAAGTCCACCAAGAACTTGCATCAACTGCTCCTGCAAAATCGTGAAGGTAACAGATTCTTCAGGCTTAACTGCCTCAGAATCTTCAATGAGATCTCCGAACTCTGAATCTCCTTCTTCGCCCAAAGGTGTGTGAAGTGAGATTGGTTCGCGACCATACTTTTGAACCTCGACAACCTTTTCAGGTGTCATATCAAGTTCTTTAGCTAACTCTTCTGGCGTTGGTTCGCGTCCTAGATCTTGAAGCATCTGACGTTGTACACGCGCCAACTTATTGATGACTTCAACCATGTGGACTGGAATACGGATCGTGCGCGCCTGATCTGCCATTGCGCGAGTAATCGCCTGGCGAATCCACCACGTCGCATAGGTCGAGAACTTAAAGCCCTTGGTGTAGTCGAACTTCTCAACGGCGCGGATAAGTCCGAGATTTCCTTCTTGGATGAGATCCAGGAAGAGCATTCCACGACCGGTGTAGCGCTTAGCAAGAGAGACCACCAAACGAAGGTTTGCTTCCAGAAGGTGATTCTTTGCGCGCTTTCCATCTTCGACAATCCACTCGAGCTCGCGCTTGAGTTTCTTATCAATCTTCTTTTCGTGCGCAAGCTTCTCTTCTGCAAAGAGCCCTGCTTCCATACGTGTTGCAAGTTCTACTTCGAGTTCGGCATTAAGCAGAGCTACGCGGCCGATCTGCTTGAGGTAATCCTTTACTGGGTCAGCGGTAGCACCAGCTGTCATCACCATCTGCTCAGGTGGAAGATGTTTAATTTCTCTCTGGATGCGACGTGCTTCAGCGTTAAAGATGTCGTAAAGCTCTTCCACATTCTTGAGGTATCCCTGTGTAATTGCTTCTGCAATGACGCGAGCACCCTTTTCAGTGAAGTTATTCATTGATAGTTGCTGTTGGACCTGACGGAATGTCAGCGCCTTGGCATCTTCAGGATCTACATGGCCCTTGCCAATGTACGGGTGGTTAGCTCTCTTGGCGCTAATTGCATCAAGGACAATATTGACGTTAGCAAGATCCTTCTTATGCTTTGCGCGCTCTGTTTTTTCGCTCTCATCTTCTTCTGCATCAGAATCTTGCAGGATAAATGAGCCATCTTCGGATTTAGAATCCTCTGCCAAATTAACTGTGCGGGTCTCAGAAGACTTCACACCTTCTTCTGCTTCTACGATCTCAAGAACTTCTGCAACGAGAGTCTCAACATCTTCGAGTTCAACTTCTTCGAGTTCAACTTCTTCGCCATCAATATTGGTGACAACCTTCTTGCCATCTGCGGTCGTCTTTGCACCAGCAGCTGCAGGAACTTCCTTTGGCTTAATAAGATCCCATTCAGCCTTCTTCAAGATACGACTTGGGCTTCCTAGCCCCTTCTTGCGAAGTACTTCGGTGAGCTCTGGTACCGAAATCGCAAGAGCGCGTGCTTCATCTACTAAATCTTTATCAGCCTTCTTCGGAATACGACCAAGGGAGGTGACGCCACGGGATTCAAGTTCAGCAAGGACTTCCTTCTGACGAGAAACAGCAGCCTTCGCATCAGATAAGAGCTGGACATCTTTGGCATCAAGGACTTTCTTCAACTCAATCTTGGCGGGTGCCTTTTTCGCTATAGCTTTCTTAGCAACGGCCTTCTTGACAGGTGCCTTCTTCGCTACAGCTTTCTTAGCAGGAGCTTTCTTAGCAACGGCCTTCTTTGCAGGAGCTTTCTTAGCAACGGCCTTCTTCGCCTTGTTTTTGAGCGCACTAAATACAGCCACAATTGTCCTTTGGTTTTTGTTGCGATTGTTAAGAAATTCTTTTCTTAGAACCGCTCGAAGTGATATCTATATTATACCGTGAATTGCCGCCGACATTGCCTCAGATTCGACTAAAAAGCCGTCGTGGCCGAAATCTGAAGAGATAGTTACCAACTTTTTCGCCTTCGGAACCAGATCGGCGATCTCGACCTGAAGTCGAGGTGGGAAGAGTCGGTCGGTATCGATGGAAACCACCAGAACTGGAATAGTAATTGCGCGTAAAGCCTCAACCACCCCTCCACGGTTGAAGCCAATGTCGTGGGAATTCATTGCCTCGGTCAGAGCAATGTAGGTATTGGCATCAAAGCGCTTAGCGAGCTTATCGGCCTGATGATCAAGGTAGGACTCAACGGCAAAGCGTCCGGTCTCATCGCCCTGTAGCTCGCGGCCAAAGCGCAGATCCATCTCGGACTCAGTTCGGTAGGTCAGATGAGCGATTCTGCGAGCGATTCCCATACCTGCAATCGGTCCACGATCGTGCTCGTAGTAATCACCGCTATGAAAGTGCGGATCGCCCTTGATGGCACGAATTTGAATGGATGCGGTTCCAATTTGATCACCAGTAGCAACAGCGGAGGATCCAATAGTGCAGATAGATTCCACACGATCTGGATGGGTGACCGCCCATTCAAGTGAACGCATTCCACCCAGTGATGGGCCAACAGCTAACTTATATTTCTTGATCCCGATCGCATCAGAGAATGCAATCTCAGCTGCCACCATGTCGCGGATTGTCACGGCTGGAAAGCGCGATCCGTAACGTTTTCCATCGGGAGCGATACTTGATGGTCCCGTGCTTCCTTGGCATCCGCCGATCACATTAGGACAGACGATGAAATATTTATCTGTATCAAAGGCAAGTCCTGGACCCACCATGTTGGGCCACCAACCTGGAACATCTGACCACCCAGTCATTGCATGCTGAATCAGAATTGCATTATCTCCAGCGGCGTTAAGAGTTCCCCAGCTTTGATAAGCGATTGTCACATCGGAGAGCGTCTGACCATTTTCTAAAAGGAGAAAACCGATTTTTATAAATTTGCGATCACCAGGGTCATAACTCTCCAGCCACGCACCAGTGATATCACTGGTGAGAACTTGCTTAATAGGTAGAGCACTCATGAGAATTCCTTCACGCACTTGCACAGATCAGACTGTGCCTGGTCGTCACCCGGGAGCACCCCACCGCGGTGGAGGGTTGCCGTCTAGTAAGCCGGGGCTTTGGTTTCCGCTTGCGCAAAACCGATCTAGAACTCGTGACCTGGGCATATCTTAACCCACCGCGGTGGTGGTGCAACTAGCCCAAAAAGCTCAAACTCTAGATGGGTGTGGCAATCTAGGAACATGGCAGCCCACGATGGAGATGGATGGATCCAATGCCAATGCGGAGGCAAGCACTGGGGCAAATTTGGCGCTGCTGGGATATTAATTTTCCGCGAAAGCGTTGGAGGCGGCCGCGAGATTTTTCTACAACATCGCGCACCCTGGGTTCATAACGGTGATACGTGGGGTATCCCAGGGGGTGCTAAAGATTCGCATGAGAGTATTAATGAGGCTGCCCTGCGAGAGGCTCACGAAGAGACTGGAATCAATCCAGAACATTTAAATCCGTTAGCCCTCTTTAGCGATGACCATGGTGACTGGCGATATGACACGGTGCTTGCTGCCGCACACGATCTGATCACAGCCGACTCCCCCAATGACGAAAGTCAGGAGATGCGCTGGGTTCCAGTAGATGAAGTCACGCTACTGACCCTGCATCCAAGCTTTGCGAAGACGTGGTCTGATCTACGCCAGGTCTTGGATAATTTGGTCGCACCAATCTAAATCACTGACTTCAGAGTGCATCACAACCACAATAGTTTTCCCTTGATCTCTCATCGTGCTAAAGAGTGAAATCAGATCAGCCCGACTCTTCTTATCCTGTGATGCAAGTGGTTCATCGAAGAGATAGATAGGTGTATCGCAGACCAAAGCTCTCGCTATCGCTACACGCTGTAGCTGACCACCAGAGAGCGTGAGTACGGATTGATCAACAATCTCGTTCATTCCTAACTGAGAAACTACCGACTCAACGCGAGATAGGTTTTCACGGAGCTGACCCATCTCAATGACTTGCCGAACAGTAAATGCCAGCCAGAAGAACTGCTCTTGACGGACAACACTTCGCAATCGAGATTGCTCACCTAAAGAGAGATCTTTCAGATTGAGGCCATTGATCGCTATCGAACCGGCATTGAGAGGATGATCGCCAGCAATAGCTCCAATGAGTGTGCTCTTACCGGAACCATTTGCACCAACTATGGCGGTGATTGTTCCTTCCATAATTTCAAGAGAGAGATTCTCAATCACGCGATGGTTGCCACGCGAGATAGTGACATTGTTAAGAAGAATTAGCGCCACTGCACACCACCGCGCTTCAGCGCGAGAATCAATACTGGCGCACCAATAAGTGAGATCAGTAATCCGATGGGAAGATCTTGTGGCGGGGCAATACTTCTTGCGGCGGTATCAGCAACAAGGAGTATCAGCGCACCGATAATTGCAGCGGCAGCAACGAGATGGCGATGGCTGGGACCAACTAAGAAACGGGCAATATGAGGTGCTGCCAGTGCCAAGAAGGAGATAGTTCCTACTTGGCTGACCGCTGTTGCAATTGCTATTGAAAAAATAAGAAATGCGATGAGGCGAATCCTTTGTGGATCTCGACC
>Ga0209443_1001190_pt1 | contig 16669 bp, 12 predicted proteins | sample LauGreBMM110DCMD_2_FD_187571 | JGI IMG/M metagenome (GOLD analysis project Ga0209443, IMG submission 187571) | Freshwater lake microbial communities from Lake Michigan, USA - Su13.BD.MM110.DCMD (SPAdes) (version 2) | ecosystem: Environmental > Aquatic > Freshwater > Lake | place: Lake Michigan... | reverse complement strand
TAAGGATTCAACTAGGTTTGAACCTATAAATCCTGCTCCTCCAGTAACTAATATTTTCATTAATATTTTATCAATTAAAGTCTAGAATCAGCCATGCCTTTAGGGAGTAAGCCCTTAACATCAAATATAACTCCATTTTCGATGACCAATGATTTGATAGCTAAATTTTTAAATTCATTGTGTGAAACAGCCAGAATTACTGCTTCGAATTTTCCTTCTGGCAAAGTATTTACAACATTGCATCCGTATTCATGCGAAACTTCTGCAGGATTTGCCCAAGGATCAAAAATTACGGGAGTGATGTTGTAAGTAACCAATTCATTTATAATATCAATCACTTTGGTATTTCTTACATCTGGGCAATTCTCTTTAAAAGTGAATCCAAGAACCAGGCATTTGGCATTTCTAACCTGAACTTCCTTTTTCACCATCAACTTCACAACTTCTTCGGCAACATAAGCACCCATTCCATCGTTAAGTCGGCGGCCTGCTAAAATAATTTCTGGGTGATAGCCCACTTCTTGCGCCTTTTGAGCCAAATAATATGGATCAACACCAATACAATGACCCCCAACTAGGCCTGGCTTGAATTTTAAAAAATTCCATTTAGTACCTGCTGCCTCTAAAACATCGTTGGTATCTATTCCAAGTTTATTGAAGATTTTTGATAATTCATTGACAAACGCAATATTGATATCACGTTGGGAGTTTTCAATAACCTTGGCTGCCTCAGCTACTTTTATGGATGATGCTTTAAATGTACCAGCAACAATAACTGATTTATATAATTGGTCAACTTTTTCTGCAATTTCAGGAGTTGAACCTGATGTTACTTTTAATATTTTAGTAACGGTATGCTCCTTATCCCCCGGGTTGATTCTTTCAGGAGAATAACCTGCAAAAAAATCAACATTAAATTTTAAACCAGAATTTTTCTCTAAAACGGGAATACACTCATCTTCCGTTACTCCAGGGTAAACAGTTGATTCATAAACTACTATATCACCCTTTTTCAATACTTTTGCCACTGTTTCACTTGCTTTATACAAAGGAGTTAAATCTGGGCGATTGTGTTTGTCTGTGGGCGTTGGAACCGTTACAATAAAATAGTTACAATCTCTTATCGCCTCCAAATTGGTAGTACAAAATAAGCCATTTTCTCTTAGTTCGTGACAAATAACTGAACTTAACAATTCATCCGAAACCTCCAGGGTAAAATCATGGCCACCCATTAATTGATTTACACGTGTTTGATTAATATCAAAACCAATCACAGGATATTTTTCTGCGAATGCAACCGCTAAGGGAAATCCCACATAACCTAGACCGATGATGGCAATTTTATTTTGCGTCATAATGTTTGATTTTATTATTTAACACAAAGTGCGCTAAGGCAGCACCAAGATTACTATGTGTAAAAATTTATTGTGTACTTTGTGTTATTCTTCGTATCGTTTATTTTAAAAACTATTTCTCCCAAAGCAGCAAATCATTCCCTGAAATAATCTTCCTCTCTTTCATTGCAAATTCAGCTTCATCAAAAACAACGAAACGAATTTTCTTTTGGATAAACTTCTCTGCTTTGTTAATAAGTTCGCTAAAATATTCCCTGTTCACTTTCCCAACTAAGATGAGATCTATAATTTCTGATTCGTTACCCTCTGCAAGCGCGCCTGTCAAGTATACTTTTGCTAAATCGCCCACATTGTTTAATACCCTTTTCATCAACTCATCAATACCGGTTATCTTCATTAATATTGATTGGATATCCGGAAACAATGGATGTTTGCTATTCGATTGAAAGTATTTTTTATTCCCTTTCGTAAAGCTCAACAATAACCCAGCCTCCTCTAATTTATTCAATTCAACTCTTATTGCATTGGTATTATCACCTAAGTCACTTTCCAAATTTCGCAAATAATCCATTCTACTCGCGTTCAAAAAGAACTTAAGTAAAAGTTTAATACGTGTTTTAGATGTTATTAGCGCGTCGAGCATATGGAAGAATCTAAAATCCAGAATCTAGATTTTGGATAAGAAATTTATTTATTGGTGTAAGGTATACCTGCAGTTTATCTTAATTATGAGTCAATTAGGTATGTCTTTTATTCAAATGTTTTTTCTAAAATGTAGACTCTGGATTCAGGACTCTTCCCATAGCTTCGCATGGTGAGTCCCATAATTATGGTCCAAAATTAGCTAAACCTCAACAATGAGTAAAAAAAGTACTCAATGATAAGACTCATTGATTACATTTACAAGTAAAAAATCTTAATAAATTGTAACTGATAGCTTTCAATTATGTTATGATATGGAAATGTATTGACTTCACAATCAAAAATCAAGACTTAAATTCTTGAAATTACCGACCAATCAACCGCTTCCAAAGTGGCTTCTTCTCTATTTCCGTATCCCCATAGTTACCATATCCATAACCATACCCATATCCATAGCCTGAACCGTAACCTCCACCATAGCTGTATGATTGCCCGTAACCATAACCATAAGCTCCATAACCATATCCATAAACAGAAGCAAAATTTACATCGTTAAAAATGAGCCCAAAACTTTTTTCCTTCTCTGTGGCATACAATTCATTAATTAAGCTTAGCGAATTCTTCTGACTAATATTTTGTCTTACCACATATAAAATAATATCTGCAAATTTCATAGTATCCATGCCATCTGCAACCATACCTATTGGAGGTGTATCCAATATAATAAAATCATACTCCAATTTATAATGTTCTATTAATTGATGGAAGGCAGCATTCATAATTAATTCAGAGGGATTTGGTGGCGTTGGCCCTGCTGTAATAATATCTAAATTATCTAGCCCTGAATGTTGAATAATTTCTTCCATTGTGGCCTTGCCAATTAAATAATTGGTCAAGCCAAAACTATTATCTAATTTGAAATCTTGAAAGATTTTTGGTTTACGCAAATCAACTCCAATTAGTAAAGTTTTATAACCAGCAACTGACAAAACAGAACTCAAATTCATACTAGCGAATGTCTTGCCTTCACCAGATACAATGGATGTTACCATTATTATCTTCCTGTCTTTTTTCCCACCCAAATAAGAAATATTACTTCTCAAATTTCTAAATGCTTCAGAAATTTGTGATTTTGGATGATTGGCAATAACCAATGATGTAAGTTTAGTATTGTGCACAATACTGCCCACCAATGGAATTTTAGTCAATTGCTGTAATTGAGCGTGATTTTGTATTTTATTATTAAAAAAATCAAGGGTTAAAATAATAATTAATGGAATAACAGTTCCAATTACTAGGCTAATCAAATAATTATTAATCTCAATTGGATAAGTCTTTGTCATAACCATAGCTGGATCTAAAACTTTGTTATCTGAATTAATTCCGGCTCCTGCAATACCTGCCTCTGCTCTTTTTTCTAATAAATAAGTATATAATTTATCGCTCAATTGATATCTTCTATTTATACTTAATAATTTTTGCTCATTCGCTGGCAGCTTGGCAATTTCAACTTCAGCTAAAGCTACTCTCCTGTTCAAATCAACAAGCATAACATTAGAATTTTTTTGAATGCTATGTATATTTTCTATTAGGGTATTTTGTAAATTGATTAAATTTTGTTCAGTTTCTCTTAAAATGGGATTGTCTTTTTGGTAACTCATTTCCAAAGTTTTCTTTTTAGCATACAATTCTACCATTTTTTGCAATACTGTTATCAAAACAGGATCGTTCACACCCATAAGACTTGGAGCAATTAGCTGATCTAATGGATTTGCATTCCTCACATATTCTTCTAAATAAGAATAATATTTATTACGTAAATTTTGTTCTGCTTTCTGCCTTTCTAAATCTACCACATTGTCCATTATTCTTGAACCACTTTGACTTAGATTTATAATTTTATTCTCCGTTCTAAAGGTTTGCAATTGATCTTCAACCTGTCCTAGCGTATCACTAATACCTTTCAACTGATCGTCTATAAAACGGATAGTTTTTTGAGTAACCTTGGTTTTTTCGTCTAAGCCTTGTTGTATATATGTTAAAGTTAATTGGTTAACAAATGCCAATTCTCTTTCAGGATATTGTCCTTCCTTTGTAATTTCTAAAATAGATGCTTGTTTGTTAATTGGGCTTAAGGTGTAGCTACCATAATATTGATCTACTAAATTTTCAAATTGATTCAACTTAATTGAATAAATATCATCAAATTTTAACAAAACCCTCGGGTCGGTAATAAAGATGCTAAATGAAAAATAATCGGTAACAATTGGTTCATTGGCCTTAAAAATCCACTTTTGCTCCGATTCTATTCTTTGCACCATAGCTCCAGTTTTGGGTACAAAAACATCGCCAACACCCTCCATACTACATTCTATTTTTTCATCTGGCAAGAATTTAATACTAATGTAATTGTTTCTGCATTGTAAATGATTGCTATCCAGTTTAACAATAAAAGGAAGATTTCCATATAAATCGGCCTTTCTTACCGAACCTTCAGCAAAATAAGAAATGCCAAAATCAAGTTTTTTTAGGGTCTCGGCAACAATTGATTTGGACTTAAGAATACCTTGTTCATTTTCAATATTTCTGGTTGAACTTAATAACTGCATCCCTTGAAGGAAATTATCTGCTCCATCCAAACCGCCCTTTGCATTCTTTTCCTTTATTAACAAAGTAGATTGAATTAAATACCTTGGATCGGCATACCTATTAATTAAAAAGGCTATAAATAATGAAATAATAATTGAAACAATAAAATAGGGTATATACGCTAAAAACTTACCAAGTATTGTTTTTAAATTTAGCCCACCATCCAATGGCGCGTTGATATTATTGTCTATATCGTTTTGTTTTTGAAACTGATCACTCATCTGAATATTTTATAAATTCTTTACTAAAATATATGTATTGAAAACTAATAATAATGTACCTACTAAAGGTGCCACAACTCCAAATGAAGATTGTAAATTACTCATATCTCCCAATGTTCTTGACTTCAAGGGTACTATGTAAACCAAATCATTGGGCTGTATATAAAACAAAGGTGAGTTAATGATACTTCTATCTGTAAGGTCAATTTTATGCAATTTAACCCCATCAGGATATTGTCTGTATAGCTGTATCTCCATTTTTTTTGACATTCCCTGCAATTCACCAGCCATAGAAATTGCTTCAAAAATACTAACTTTATTTTGTTGGAAAAAAAACTGCCCAGGCCTGTTTACATAGCCCAATACACTGAATTTAAATTCAGCTAGTTTTATTTGTAGGTAGAAAATTTTAAAATATTTTTTCAATTCTAATTCCACAGCACTTTTTGCTTTGGAAATATCTAATCCTGCAACCTTAATTTTCCCCAAATAAGGGAATTCAATCTCCCCATTGGCATCAACAGTAAATCCAATAAAGTAAAGCATAGACCCTGAAACATTTTGATTCTGCTGAATTTGAATACCTCCACCACCACTGGGAATAAAAATCTTATTCAATTTTTCATCATCTGTAGTTAGAGAGATATACAAGACATCACCTTTTTGCAATTTATAGTCATAAGAAACAACAGGCATTACACCATTACTATCTGATTTTACATTGCCTTTGTCTTGCAGGTAAACATACTTTTTATTTGAAACGCAGGAGGAAAGTATTACTAGAACCGAAAATATCAGTCCTACTAATTTGGATGTGAAGATTGGGGGAATTAAACGTGGAACTACTTTTTTTTCTTTATTCATAGTAATTATTTAGACCGCTATTGAAGCGGAATGATGAGTTTTGATGAGAAAATTTGAGGGAAGGGTTATCAATATATTTTGTTGCATGGTTTCTAATTCTATCAGCATTTTGTCGCCGCTGCGGGTGGCAATGAGTTTGCCTTGGATGCCTAGTAGGGGACCTGCTATTACTGTAACTGGTTCTCCCATCAAAAGCGGTTCAATAGGCTCATCCTGACGTTGTTCTATTAAGTCGCTGTAATGTCCAAGCAATAGTTTTACTGTAGTAACTTCACGCTGATCCACCTTGGCGGGGGTGCCTTGGAAGCTGACAAATTTAACGATGCCTGTGGTATTGAGTATTTGGTAGTAATTGCGTTCCAATTCGGTATTGATAAAAAGATAAGATTTAAACAATGGCTCTTCCACCCATTTTTTTCGATCGCTCCAAACTTTTAATGTTCTTTGCAACGGCAAAAATACCTCGAAACCTTTCATTTGAAGCTCTTCAGCTACCTTTTTCTCGGCACGGGGGTTAGTGTACAGAAGGTACCAACAAGCAATATTTTCCTTCTTATTATTTGTAATCATTCGAAATGCGAAGGTAAGGTTTTTTTTTTTATCTCAAAATTAAGTTTCTGGTTCAACAGGCTCATCATAACGTTGAAGGCAAGTTTAACCTGCAAATAAGCCTCATCCTGAGCCTAGTCGAAGGACCAGACTCACACCCCAACTCACACTGACGCCCTATGCCCGGGGGTTTTGGCCTGTGTGAGCAAATCTTAAACTCAATTTACCCGGGCAACACTTCGACAAGCTCAGTGACCGTACTTCGACAAGCTAAGTGACCAGACTCACAAACTTATTAACACAATTTAATTGTAAATATAGTAAATATGTTATATTTGCATTATAATTTTCATAGCATACAAACATGAAATTACTTCAACTCCTTTTTTCTAAATCTAGCCAAGTACCTCGTTGGTTTTTTTTATTGTTTGATATAAGCATCTGCGGAGCAGCCTATGTTTTGGCCGTGCTCACCCGATTTAGCTTAAGCATGGATACAAATTTGTTTTACACCTCACTAACCGTTTTGCCTATAGTGTTGTTAGTAAAAGGAGTAAACATTAGCTATTTTAGACTCCACAGCTTTGTTTTGCGCCATACAAGCGTGCAAGATGTCCTGCGCATATTTTATGCCATGGGAACCTCATTTTTCTTTTTGTTTATAATTGATGCTGTATTTAATTATGTTCCAGGTAAAAACAATCACCTTTTCCCCTATTCTATTTTACTTTTAGATTTTACGCTATCTGTTTTTTTATTAGGTGCCTTTAGGGTATTTGTAAAATTAATGTATATACGAATCAGTTCTTTTTCGGATCAGAAAAAAATAAACTTTGCCGTTTATGGCGGATGCACAGCTGGTTTAACCACCAAACGTAAATTAGAGCAAGAGGGCAGCGAAGGCATTAAGGTAGTGGCATTTTTTGATGATGAAGACCATCACCAGCAAAAGATATTAGAAGGTATAACTATATATCACGGCAAATTAGACTTAGAAAGTGTGTTGCAGCGCTACAATATTAAACAATTAGTGATTGCCAATCCTCACATATCTATCAGTAAAAAGCAAGAAATTATAGAACGCTGTTTGAACCTAAACGTTGCTGTGCGCACGGTTCCACCGGTAGAGAAGTGGATCAATGGCGAGCTCAGCTTCAAGCAAATGAAGCAAGTAAAAATTGAAGACCTTATTGAACGGGATATCATTGAATTAAACAAAGAAAGTATTGGCAAACAAGTAAACAACAAAATAGTATTGGTAACTGGTGCAGGGGGTTCTATAGGTTCAGAAATAGTGAGACAATTACTTAAGTTTAAGCCAAAAAAACTTTTGTGTTTAGATTCATCTGAAATTAAATTATACGAGCTTGATGCGGAGATTAGGGATATTCATCCATCTGCAATGAACACCTTTGCAGAAGTAATTATTGCAGATATTACCAATGCATCGCGCATGGAACGCGTTTTTGAGCATTTCAATCCCGATATTATTTACCACGCAGCTGCATACAAACATGTGCCATTAATGGAAGAAAACCCAGGGGAAGCAGTGCGAGTAAATGTAAATGGTACACGTATATTATGCGATTTAGCGGTAAAGCATAGTTTAGAACGCTTTGTAATGGTAAGCACAGATAAGGCAGTGAACCCAACTAACGTGATGGGTGCTAGCAAACGAATTGCTGAAATTTATGTGCAATCAATGTGGGAACATATTCAAAAAACAAAGAAAGGCAATACCAAGTTTATTACTACCCGATTTGGCAATGTTTTAGGATCAAGCGGCTCTGTTATTCCAAAGTTTAAAAAACAAATTGAAGAAGGTGGGCCCATTACTGTGACACACCCAGATATTACCCGTTACTTCATGACTATTCCCGAAGCCTGCCAATTGGTATTAGAAGCAGGAAATATGGGTAAAGGTGGAGAGATTTATATATTTGATATGGGTAAATCTACCAAGATAGTAGATTTGGCTAAAAAGATGGTAAAACTCAGTGGATTAACGCTAGGCAAAGATATACAAATTGTATACTCAGGCTTACGCCCAGGAGAAAAAATCTTTGAAGAACTCCTCAACGATCAAGAAAATGCACTCCCAACACACCACGAAAAGATAATGATTGGCAAAGTGCGCTCTTATGAATTTGAAGAAGTACAGCAAATTATTGCCGAACTAGTAAGCCTATATGATACCCAAGATAACATGCAGATTGTAGGCAAGATGAAGCAGATAGTGCCAGAATTCCAAAGCAAAAACTCCATCTTTGAAAGCTTGGATAACAACGTTATCCTTCCCAACTCCAGCGACCTCCAGCAAATGCTAATGAAGTAACTTTAGGCTCAAACGCCTTTACTTATTTTTGACCCAATTACAAAACAATCCTTGCAAAGGAGCCGCTCCAGCTTTTTTTGAAGTTATGTTCCTTTTTATTACATTGCATGAAATAAAAGTGGAACTTTTTTTGATAGATCCAATTACAAAAAATATATGGAAGCGAAATTTTCACCAAGAGTAAAAGACGTGATCTCTTATAGCAGAGAAGAGGCCATTCGTTTGGGACATGATTATATAGGCACAGAGCACCTGCTTTTAGGGCTTATCAGAGAAGGCGATGGAAAGGCGCTCAAAACCTTGAAAGCATTGGATGTAGACCAATTGCGTGTTAAGAAAACAGTAGAAGAAAACATACGTGGATCAGCTACAAACAATACCAATTTTGTTAATATCCCTCTGACAAAACAAGCAGAGAAAGTACTCAAAATTACTTACCTCGAAGCCAAGATTTTTAAGACAGATATAATTGGCACTGAACATTTGTTACTGTCAATTTTGCGCGATGAAGACAATTTGGCGTCTCAAATTTTAGGTCAATTTGGTATTACTTACGAAATTTTTAAAGCCGCCGTTGAGGGCAATCTTAGCGATATTAAAAACGAAATGCCTGCAGATGAAGATGAATACCTTGGTTCAGCGCCTGAAGAAAGAAAATCAGAAACTCGCAAAACAGATACTAAATCTAAAACGCCTGTATTAGATAATTTTGGAAGAGACCTTACAAAAGCTGGAGAAGAAGGTAAGCTTGATCCAATAGTTGGTAGAGAAAAAGAGATTGAAAGGGTTTCGCAAATTTTATCTCGCCGTAAGAAAAATAATCCAATACTCATTGGTGAACCTGGTGTTGGTAAAACAGCAATTGCCGAGGGTTTGGCCTTGCGAATTATCCAAAGAAAAGTATCTCGTGTGTTGTTTAATAAACGTATTGTGATGCTTGATTTGGCGAGCCTAGTGGCTGGAACTAAATACCGTGGGCAGTTTGAAGAACGTATGAAAGCGGTAATGAATGAGTTAGAAAAATCGCCAGATGTAATTCTATTTATTGATGAAATACATACCCTTGTTGGCGCGGGTGGGGCAAGTGGTTCCCTTGATGCTTCAAATATGTTTAAACCAGCATTGGCTCGAGGCGAAATACAATGTATTGGTGCAACAACATTGAATGAATACCGCCAATACATTGAAAAGGATGGTGCATTGGAACGCAGGTTTCAAATGGTAATGGTTGAGCCGGCCACCCAAGATGAAAGTATTGAGATATTAAACAATATCAAAGACAAATACGAATCTCACCACAGTGTGAATTATGAAGATGCAGCAATTGAAGCTTGCGTTAAAATGAGCAGTAGGTATTTAACAGACAGACACCTGCCGGATAAGGCAATTGACGTTATGGATGAAGCTGGCGCACGTGTGCATCTAAGCAATATTCATGTGCCTGCTAATATTCTTGAGTTGGAAAAACAAATTGAGGAAATTAAGGTAGAAAAAAACAAAGTTGTTAAGAGCCAAAAATATGAAGAAGCGGCAAAACTGCGCGACCGTGAAAAGCACCTTTTAGAGCAATTAGAAACAGAAAAAAACAGGTGGGAGGAAGAAACTAAAACCCAAAGGTACAGCGTTACTGAAGACAGCGTGGCCGAGGTGATTGCGATGATGACTGGTGTACCTGTAAAAAGAATTGCACAAAGTGAAGGTCAGCGTTTATTAAACATGGGCAATGAGTTAGCAGGCAAGGTAATTGGGCAAGATGAAGCAATAAAAAAATTAACCAAAGCCATTCAACGCACCCGCGCCGGATTAAAAAACCCCAATAAACCAATTGGTTCATTTGTGTTTCTTGGTCCAACAGGAGTTGGAAAAACAGAGATGGCGAAAGTACTTGCCAAATACTTGTTTGATACCGAAGAGGCCATGATTAGAATTGACATGAGCGAGTACATGGAGAAGTTTGCCGTTAGCAGGTTGGTTGGAGCGCCTCCCGGTTACGTAGGTTATGAAGAAGGCGGACAATTAACTGAAAAAATTCGCAGAAAACCTTATGCTGTGGTGTTGTTAGACGAGATAGAAAAAGCACATCCAGACGTATTTAATATTTTATTGCAAGTACTAGATGAAGGTTTTATTACTGATAGTATGGGCCGCAAGGTTGATTTCAGAAATACCATTATTATCATGACATCCAACTTAGGATCAAGGCAATTGAAAGATTTTGCTGGAGGAGTTGGATTCTCTACACCAAGCAAAGCAGCCGATTCTGATAAGAACAACAAAATTGTAATTGAAACAGCCTTAAAACGCTTCTTCTCACCAGAATTTTTGAACCGAATTGATGATGTGATTGTATTCTCATCTTTAGAAAAAAACTCTATCATAAAAATCTTAGATTTAACCTTAGAGAAATTATTGAAGCGCATAGAGGACCTTGGCTTCAAAGTAAAAGTAACCGATGCCGCCAAAGAATTTTTAGCCGACAAAGGATTTGATCCAGATATGGGTGCGAGACCGCTGGCGAGAACCATCCAAAAATTTATGGAAGATCCGATTGCAGAAGAGTTGTTGAAGATGGAAATGAATGAAGGCGATACCATTGAAATTGACTACGATAAAGAAGCCAACACTGGCGAGTTAAAGATTAGCAGCTCAGGAAAGAAAGCCCCCCGCAAAAAGAAAGACACCCCTCCTGCTGAGAAGCCGGAGTAATCCAACCCCAACCTTTAGGTTGGGGATACCACGCACCAACCCCAATCTGAAGGTTGGGGATACCACTCTCCAACCCCAACCTGAAGGTTGGGGCTTGTTTGATCATCTTACAAATGCTCCTTCAAAATCCCATTTAACCACTTAAGCATAAACAATGTTCCAATGGCAGCAGCACCAAGAAGGCAGCAATTAACCAAAAAGAAATTGGCTTTGTTCTCATACCCATCCCATAAAGTTGCCAATATGCCTGATAATTTATTGCCGAGGGAGGTAGCCAAAAACCAGCCGCCCATCATTACTGCGGTTATGCGTTTAGGACTTAATTTACTTACCAATGAGAGTCCCATCGGACTTAAAAACAGTTCACCGATTGTTATAACGCCATAACAAGAAACCAACCATAGCGGTGAAACTTTTATACTACCATTACTACCAACATAAACAGCAGCAACCATTACCAGTGTTGAGAGTGATGAAATTATTAATCCCAATGCAATTTTTGAGGCGGTGCTAGGCTCTTTTTTTTGTCGGTTCAAAAAGGCGAAGAAGCCAACTACAACTGGCGTTAATACTATAACCCAAAAAGGATTGATGGATTGAAATAACTCCGTATTAAATAGGTAAGTCGTTTCTCCCTCGACTGGTTTTTTATCGTCAGGTAAGTTTCTAAAATAAACTGGCTTATCGAGTGTTTTCAGTGCTTTGCCATTTTCTTTTACCATTTGAAATTTATCATTGAATAAGGTAACTGAATCTGTTTTAAAAGGCATGGTTTCGGCCAAATACAAAGTTCTGGCAGTTGGTTGAATCGCGGCAGGAATTTCTCTATCTGTATAAAATTGAGCCCAAGTAGTAAGTGCCGTGCCATTTTGCTTAAAAACTGCCCAAAACATTACTGATACGGCCATAATACTCAACAAAGCAGCAAGGGGCCTCTTATCTTCTACCGAAGCCTTAACATACAATCCAATGTAAAAAATAATCACTGGTATGGTGGCAAAAATAAATGCATCGGTGCTGTCTGAACCAAAAATATTTCCTGGAAAAAACCACGCACTGGCACCTACTACTATTGCTGGCAAAAACACCTGTGCCATGATTTTTGCCAAAGGCATATCTTCAGGTTGAACAGCTTTAATAACATCTACGTGGCGATAATGACGGAGGCCAATTAAAAAAGTGGCAATACCAATAAACATACCTATTCCGGCGGTTGCAAATGCATAACCCCAACCATAACGGTTACGCATGTAAGCTGCAAATAAATTACATACACAGGCACCAATATTGATACCCATATAAAAAATGTTATAGCCTGCATCTTTGTTGTCTTTGAACTCTGGGTTATTGTATAAATTACCCAATAAGGTTGAAATATTTGGCTTAAAAAATCCATTTCCTATAATGATCAAAAACAAAGAAATGTAGAAGCTGGTCATGCCCGGCAAAGCCAAACCTAAGTATCCTAAACCCATTAACACGCCACCAATTAAGATTGAGTTTTTATACCCTAAAATTCTATCTGCCAACAAGCCACCCAAAAAGGGCGTTAAAAAAACAAAGGCAATAAAAGTTCCATAAATATCTGCCGCCTCTTTTCTATCCATACCCATGCCTCCCTTGTCTATCGACTCGGTAAGATACAATTGAAAAATGCCAATCATTAAGTAATACCCAAAACGTTCCCACATTTCGGAAAAGAATAAAAAATTAAGTCCCCTAGGATGTTTCTTTTGCATGGCAGTTTATTTGTGTAGCAATATAGAAAAAAGGATATCATTTACAAGCCCCAGCCTGAAGGCCGGGGACACCTGCGGCACCCCAGCTAACAAGCCCCAGCCTTCAGGCTGGGGACACCTGCGGCACCCCAGCCTGAAGTACCCCAGCCTGAAGGCTGGGGTTTGTTGGAGCATCCTACACCACTAACACCAGCACAAACACCCCATCCGCCATGATACGATACACCTCGTTTTGAGGTTGTTTAAAGAGGCGAGGGAGCAGGTATTGGAAGGAAGAAAGGAGCAACAAAACCCAGCAAAATAGTAAGGTTGTATGGGTAGGCTGAATGATCCAATGCATGGCGCTAAGGGTGATTTGTAACAGGAGCATTGCAGCTTGTACTTCTCTAATTTTAGTTGGACCATAAATTTGAGTAATATTTTTTACACCACTTTCAATATCAAGTATTCGTTCAATAACCGACATACTCAATAAATTTTGTAAGGCCAATAGAGATAGGTTCAGACCAACAATTAGCAAACAAATTGAGCTATAAGCAAACAAGGAACCATTTATAATTGTAATTGGGGCGAATAAAATACTGATAACATATAAAATTGAAATGAGTAATTCTTTTTCAAGGATAAATATGCGTACAAGTTTTTTGTGAAATAAAAGATAAAGTCCTAAACTAAAAAGTAATAGTAACCCAAACAGCAGTTCCAACCTACTTAAAAACACAATTGAATAATAGGCATTGATGGCAATAAGAGATACAATTGCTACATAAAAAAACGACTTGTATTTATTAAATATATAATGTCGTTTGTTGGGCTGAACCAAAAGCGGATTTTGACTGTCTAATACGTGATCAACCCAATATATGATGAGACTACCAATGGCTAATAGTAAATAATAATGAGTAGGAATAGCTATGTTAAAAAGTTGGCCAAGTGCATGCAACATGGCACAAGCGCCCAAGGCAACATCTATGCTCAGCTGATGCAAAAAAAAGAAAACTTGGTAGATTGCTTTATGCACGGTTAATTTGTATGCGATGCGTGTATTAAGAATATTATTTTGCAAGCTAGTCTTTTTGCTATTTTTCTGCAACCAAACATTGGCTCAAGATGAAGAAGCCTATATTGCCCCGCAAGGCTTAAATAATTGGTATGTAGAATTGGGAGGATCGGCCTTATTTTATTCATTAAATTACGAAAAGTATTTGTACAGAACCTACAGCGACAAATATACCTATACTGCAAGAATTGGTGCGGCTTATACCCCGTTTAACAATGATATTTTAGCTAGGGTTTATATTGAAAAAGGCACTTTTATGGTTCCATTTTCTATGAGTGTATTAAAAGGAACTGGCAAAGAAAAGCTGGAGATTGGCGCCGGTTTTACTTTAGAAACAAAAGATTTTTCTAAACGCCAAATTTTACCCCATGCCATAATTGGATTAAGAGTGATGGAAACCAATCGTGTTTGTTTCCGGCTAAGTTATGCGCCAATCTATAGGGATAATGGTGTTATTCATTGGATTGGAATTGCAATTGGCAAAAATTTTTCTTTTAAATAGTAGAGGCGTCCGCCAGCTGGCGGATTGGCCTTAACCCCATGAGACAAATTTTGCATTCCCTTAAGGTTGTATTGCGTAATTTGGATGAGAGCTAAAAAAATTTCGCCCTTACGCGTGACTTTACCGAATAATTTCCCATATTTTGCAACATGAATCCTGCTCTGAAATTTGTGGTACTTTTTATTGGTTCATATTTGCTCATGCAATTTTTATACACCAGCTATTTATGGATTTTCCAGCCAGAAATTGACCCATTAACGTTGTATACGGCAAAGCTATTATTGCCACTTTTTAATCAGACAACATTGATAGAAATACCTGGAGCAGCGAAAGTTCAATTTCAGATTAATGGCAAAGCAATTGTAAATGTGAAGGAAGCCTGTAATGGACTATCTGTATTCATAGCTTTATTGTCATTTTTATTGGCATATCATGGCGAGAAAAGAAAATATCTTGTATTTATTCCAATGTCTGTACTCGTTATCTTTTTAGGAAACTTGTTACGGTTATATGCATTGATCCAGATTAAACAATTATACCCAGCTAGCTTTGTTTTTTTTCATGAGTACCTATTCCCCATTATTCTTTATTTATTTGCCTTTGGCATTATGGTAGTATGGGTAAAAACAATTCATAAATCGGCAGAAACATCAAGTAAGTAACCCGCGTCATTCCTAGATATAGTATAGCCCTCACTTTATGAAATACAAATTTTGGATCATCATTCTTACGCTAATCCTACTCAACTTTGGGATGCAAGGATTAAATATTATGGCGTTAAAAAACAATGGTTGTGGTTATTATTATTTTAACTCAAACTGCATGGAATGGCTAGATTTTTTACTAAATAAATCAGTCCGGCTCAGCCTAAATTTACTAACTATTTGGCTCATTTACAAACAATTTTTTAACGGACATAAGTTTGCCTATTTATCAATAACTATAGGTCTTATTTTATTAAGTACTTTAGATGTATTCTTCCTTCAAAAAAATTACTTTTTTGCTATGCGAACCCACGAATACATTCACCCCATAGCCTTTAGTCCGTTGGTAGCAATTATCATACTTATTTTTGCCCTTAACCAACCAAAAACTCTCTAATACTTAACACTTCAATAAATGATTTACTCAATACCCTATTTTATCAGCACTATTTTCTTTGCATATATATACGGGTTAATTCCATTTATTCTTTTAAAGAAACCATTTCCACATAATCCCATAACTCCTGTATTAATTGGGTTTGCAGTATTAGGCATTGTGAGCCAATGGTTTTTTATTGGAGGGGCTATCAATGAATTTTCGTATATAGTAATTTTCACAGGTGCTTTGACCGCATTATGGAGGTATGGGTACTATTATAAAATACATGCGCAAAACTTATTGAGTTGGATAACATCATTAAACAATTTGATAAGGGTAGGATTAGGATTAATATTACTTGTTTTATTATATCAAGGTAGTCTCCCCACTAAAATTAATGATATGGGAGGATATTATTTACAAACCATTCAATGGATGCAACAACATGGTGTTGTAAAAGGTTTGGGCAACTTACATCCTGCTCTGGGATTAGGATCAGCATGGCACTCCTTGCTTTGCCTTACCCAAATTCCATTTTTACCAATGAGCTATCAAATCAATGGTACACTCGTATTTGTTGTAATTTTATACCTGCATTTTCAATTTACCCAGAAACAAGTTGAAGGTGAATTAACCCAAAGGCTGAACAATATTTATTTGATAGCGTTTGCACTTACATTTATGCCCTTGAGCTTTCTTTATTTAACTGCACCAAGTCCAGATTTACCCGTGTTAATATTTATCCCACTTATATTTTATTGGTTTCGGTTTGAACCAAAGACTTTGAATGCTGAAATTTTATTGCTCTTAGCATGTTTTGTTTTTGCCATAAAACCTCCATCAATCATTGCTGTTTCCATTGGCTTTTTTTTAGTATTTAAAATAGGTATTCAAAAGAATGTTATCATGAAAACACGCCTAAAAAAAATAGGCATCCTTTTTGGCACCGCTTTAATTTGTATTG